>Ga0102593_1001238_pt1 | contig 26650 bp, 25 predicted proteins | sample AraplaCol_mMS_r2_2_FD_76862 | JGI IMG/M metagenome (GOLD analysis project Ga0102593, IMG submission 76862) | Arabidopsis root microbial communities from North Carolina, USA - plate scrape MF_Col_mMS_r2 (SPADES assembly) (version 2) | ecosystem: Host-associated > Plants > Roots > Endosphere...
TTCAGCGCCCCGAGGGTTTGGTCGAGGTCCTTCGAGCTGTCGGCCAGGACCTGCGAGACCGAGGCCACGTGGTTGGAGAACTGGACGATCTGCTCGTTGCTGTTCGCCAACGCGTTCACCAGCACCTGCAGGTTGCGCACGGTGCCGAAGAGGTCGGTGCGGGAGTCGCCGAGCCGGCCGGCGGTCTGAGACAGCTCGCGAAGGGCGTTGCGGAACGAATCGCCGTTGCCGTCGAAGGTGTCGGCGGCCTGGTTGACGAACGCGGCCAGCGGTCCCTGCATGTCGCCCTGCTTGGGTCCGAGCGACGCACTGAGCTGCGTGAGCTGCTCCTTGACGTCGTCCCACTCGACTGGCACACCGGTGCGGTCCAGACCGATCTGGGCGCCGTCGGCAAGCGTCGCGCCCCCGGTGTAGGCCGGGGTGAACTGAATGAATCTGGCCGACACCAGGTTCGGCGCGATGATGATCGCGCGGGCGTCGGCGGGCAACTCGACCCCGGCGTCGACGGTCATCGTGACCTTGACGTCCTCGGCGCGGGGCTGGATGGACTCGATGGTGCCGACGGGCACGCCGACGACCCGCACGTCGTCACCCGGGTACAGGCCGACGGTGGACGGGAAGTAGGCGATCACCTGGTGCCCCTTGGCCGACGGCCACACCACGTACACGCCGCCGATCAAGGCGGCCACCAGCATCGCGACGACTGCGAATCGCAGCCACCGGTTGCGGGACCCCGTAGAACTCTGATGCGTCATGGCGACTTCGGCCTGATCACGAGGCGCTCGGAGATGAACCCGCGCAGGTAGTCGGCCAGGCTGTCGGGCAGCTTGCCCGGCTGGAAGTAGGTGTCCAGCAAGACTTCCGAGAGCGTCGCCGGCGGCAGGCCGTAGAGGTTGATGTTGAAGCCCGGACCGTTGCCGACGACCTCGCCGAGCGCGGTGGCGTACGGCGGGAGCCTCCGCAACGCCTCGCCGATGTGCTCGCGTCGCTCCAGGAGGTTGTCGAGCACGGCATTCAGCTTCTGCAGTGCCGGCCCGAACTCGCGCTTGTTGTCGGCGACGAAGCCCGAGAGCTGTTCGGAGACGGCCTGAATGCCGCCGATCAGGTTGCTCAGTGCCTGTCGCCTGTCGTCGAGTTCGGCGAACAGGAGATTACCGTCGGTGATCAGCTGGTTGACCTGACCGGCCCGCTGAGCGAGCGTGTCGGACACCTTCTTGGCGTGGGAGAGCAGCTGCTCGAGCGCCTCGTCGCGCTCGTTGATGCTGCGCGACAGGCCGGCGATGCCGTCGAGTGCGCCCTTCAACTGTGGTGTTGCGTCGCGCAGCGTGTCGGTGAGCACCCCGAGGGCCTGCTCGAACTTGGGCTTGTCGAGCTCGCCGGCGTTCTCGCCGAGGTCCTGCAGCGCGGTGTTCAAGGTGTACGGAGTGGTGGTGCGGCCCAGGGGGATCACCGTCGTGCTGCCGCCGCCCTTCGGCGTCACCGCGAGCGACTTCTGCCCGAGCACGGTGTCGGTCTTGATCGACACCAGGGACTGGTCACCGACCCGCACCTTGCGGTCGACGGTGAACTTCACCAGCGCCGAATCCCCGGCCAGGCCGATGGAGTCGACCTTCCCGACCTTGATGCCCGACACGCTGACGTCGCTGCCGGGAGTGATGCCACCGGCGTCGGTGAAGTACGCCTCGTAGTTCTTGCCCTGGGGCCAGAACGGCAGGCCGGTGTAGCCGAAGGACACCAGCACCAGGCACGCCACCAGCGCGATGCCGAAGATTCCGGTACGGACGGGATTGCTCTCACCGGGCCTAGCCATTCTCCGAGCACCTCCCCTTGGTCGGATCCGCGGGGCCGCCGAACGGGATGAGGATGTCGCTGCCCGCGGGACCGTTGATCTTCATCCGGATCGAGCAGTAGTAGATGTTGAAGAAGGAGCCATACGCCCCAAGTGCGTTGAGCCGCAGGTAATTCTCGGCAAGGGGCTCGATGACCTTGTTGACGTCGCCCTTGCGCTCGTCGAGCCGCTGTGCCAGTGGGCGCAGATTCTCCACCACGCCCTGGATGGGGCGGCGGCCGGTTTGCAGCAGCTCGGTCAGGTCGTTGGTGGCCGAGGCGAGCGGCGGAATGGCCCCGGCGATGGGATCGCGATTCTGGGCCAGCCCGGTGATGAGCTGCTGCAACTGGTCGACCGCGGTGTTGAACTGGGCACCCTTCTCGTCGACGGTGCCCAACACGGCGTTGAGGTTGTTGATGGTGTCGCCGATCAGCTGATCGCGGGCAGCGAGGTCCTGGGTGAACGACGACGTGCTGGCGAGCAGTGTCGACAGCGAGCCGCCTTGGCCCTGCAGCAACTCGATGACGGCGTTGCTGATCTCGTTGACCTTGCTGCCGTCGAGGCCCTTGAGCACCGGGCGCAGCCCGCCGAGCAGGGCGTCGAGGTCCAGCGCCGGTTGGGTGTTGTCCTTCCCGATCGTGGCACCCGGCGGGAGCTTGCGCAGTTCCCCTGGGCCCGAAGTGATTTCGAGGTACCGGTCGCCGACGAGGTTCTGATAGCGCACCAGGGCCCGGGTCGAGGTGTAGAGCTGATAGCGGTCGTCGACGTCGAACGCGACGTCGACGGTGTTGTCGGGGTTAAGTTCGACGCCCGTCACCGACCCTACCGGCACGCCGGCGATCCGGACGTCCTGGCCGGCCTTGAGGCGCGACGCCTCGGTGAACGTTGCGTGGAAGGTGTGGCCCGATCCGAAGCGGAACTGTCCGAAGACGACGACCAGTCCCGCCGCCACCAGGAGCATGGCGACGGTGAAGATGCTGACGTAGACGACCGTCTTGTCGCGCTTCACTGCGGCCCTCTCCTCTTCGCGCAGGCGCTCATCACTAGAAGTCATCCCTTTCCGCGTACGCGCCGTGGAACAGGAACTGCAGCGTCGAGGGTGCGTCGAACTGCAGCTCGGTGTTCGGCTGGAACGGGACGTAGGCGTTGTCGGTGACGAGGAACGGTGAGCGGTACCAGGATCCGCCGTATTGCTTGCTGGGCATGTTCGGCAATCCCCGGCAGTTGGGCCCGCCGGAGGCGTTCACCATCGGCAGGCTCTCCGGATAGGTGTAGGCAGGCGCACCGGGCAGGAAGTTCGACGCCACGAACAGGCCGGGTCGGATGCCACCGATGACCGGGGCGAACGTGTCGACCGCGGTGGCGATGCCCTGCAGCAGGCATCCCAGTTCCGGGGAGTAGTCGCCGAGGACCTTCAGCGGTGCACGCAGTCGCTGCACCGCGGCGATGAGATCCTCGGCGCCGGGCTGCAGGGTCGCGGTGCCGTTGTTGGCCAGGCCGGTGGCCGCCAGCAGCGTCGCATTCAGGTTGTCCTGTTGGTCGACGAGGGTGTTGCTGATCGTCGGGGTGTTGTCGAACACCGTCACCAGATCCGGTGCCGCGTCGGCGTAGACGTTTCCGACGACGCCGGTCTTCTGGAACACCTGCTGCAGTTGCGGCAGCTTCGGATTGAATTGGGCGAGATAGGTGTTGAGCCCGGACAGGGTCGCGCCGAGGTCGTCCCCGTGGCCGCGGAGACCTTCTCCCAACGCACTCAGCGTGGCGTTGAGATTGATGGGGTCGACCTTCTGCAGCGTGTCGGTCAGCGACTGGAACAGGGTGTTCACCTCGAGCTGCACGTCGGGTGCGTTCACCTGAGCGCCGGGCCGCAGCGGGCCGCCCGTCGGCTGGTCGGGGGTCAGGAACTCGACGGCCTTGGCGCCGAAGACGGTCGTGCCCGCGATGCGGACCTTGGCGTTGGCCGGCACGAACTTCATCTGGCTGCTGTCCATCGCCAGCGTCAGCTTGGCTTGGTCGCCCGCGTATTCGATGGACTCGACCTTGCCGATCTGGATGCCGCGGTACTTCACCTTGGCGTCCGTCTCCATCACCAGGCCGGCACGCGGCGCAGTGACCGTCACCGTGTCGGTGGGGGTGAACGCCGCCGTGTAGGACAGGTAGGTGAACACGACCGCCGCCAGCAGCACAGCCGCGAGGATCGCAGCAGCGATCCGCACGTGACTGCGCTTGGCGTCGCCCATGATTCGGCCCTCCTATCCGGACAAGTTGAAGTTGCCCGTGGCACCGTAGGCGGCCAGGGAGATGAACAAGGTGATGGTGACGACGACGATCAGCGAGGTCCGCACGGCCTGACCGACCGCGATGCCGACTCCGACGGGTCCGCCAGACGCGTTGTAGCCGTAGTAGGTGTGCACCAGCATCACCGCCACCGACATCACGATCGCTTGCAGGAAGGACCACAGCAGGTCGGTCGGCACCAGGAACGTGTTGAAGTAGTGGTCGTAGAGGCCTGCGGACTGCCCGTTGATGAACACCGTCGTGAACCGCGCGGCGAAGAACGCCGCCAGGACCGAGAGTGAATACAGCGGCACGATCGCGATGAGTCCCGCGATGATTCGCGTCGACACCAGGTAGGACACCGAGTGCACCGCCATCGCCTCGACGGCGTCGATCTCCTCGGCGACGCGCATGGCGCCCAATTGGGCGGTGGTGCCCGCACCGATGGTCGCGGCAAGTGCGATGCCCGCGATCACGGGGGCGACGATGCGCACGTTGAGGAAGGCCGAGAGGAAGCCCGTCAGCGCTTCGATGCCGATGTTGCCCAGCGACGAATACCCCTGGACCGCAATGACACCACCGGAGGCCAACGTCAGGAACGCGGCGACGCCGACGGTGCCGCCGATCATGACGAGCGCGCCCGCGCCCATCGTCATCTCGGCGATGAGACGGATGGTCTCCCTGCGGTAGCGGGTCAGCGCGTTGGGGATGTAGCGCACCGACTCGCCGTAGAAGAGCGCCTGCTCCCCCACTGTGTCGATGGCCTTCGGCACGCCACGGAAGAATCTGCGAATGCGCAGTGTCGCGTCGTAACTCATGACTGCCCCGTCATCGTGCCAGCACCCTCACGCCGACCGCGGTCAGAATCACGTTGATCACGAACAGACAGATGAAGGCGTAGACGACGGTCTCGTTGACGGCGACGCCGACACCCTTGGGCCCACCCTTGACCGTCAGACCGCGATAGCACCCGACCAGGCCGGCCATCAGTCCGAACAACAGTGCCTTGAACATGGCCAGCACCAGCTCGCCGAGCCCGGTGAGGATGGTCAGCCCGTTGATGAAGGCGCCCGGGTTGACGCCCTGCAGGAAGACGGAGAACACGTAGCCGCCGGCGATGCCGATGGCGCACACCAAACCGTTGAGCAGCAGAGCCACCAGGGTCGAGGCGAGAACCCGGGGGACGACGAGACGCTGGATCGGGTCGATGCCCAGGACGCGCATCGCGTCGATCTCCTCGCGAATCGTGCGCGCGCCGAGGTCGGCACAGATTGCCGTGGCTCCGGCACCGGCGACCACCAACACCGTCACCACCGGGCCGAGCTGCGTGATGGTGCCAAAGGCGGTGCCCGCACCGGAGAGGTCGGCGGCGCCGAGTTCGCGCAGCAGGATGTTCAGCGTGAACGCCACCAGGACCGTGAAGGGGATGGCCACGAGCAGAGTCGGGATGAGCGAGACGCGGGCGATCATCCACGTCTGCTCCAGGAACTCACGGAATTGGAACGGCCTGCGGAAGATCTTGACGAACGTGTCCAGAGACATCTCGAAGAATCCGCCGACGGCCCGCGCCGGAGCCGTCAGCTGTTCCTTCAACCTGGACTCCGTTCTCGGGTCGGGGGTCGAAATCCGTTGACGGCGAATAGTTCGGAACTATGAGCCGCGACGCACGTCGAACCACTCGGTGCCTTGCCACTCTTAGTGAGCCGGCTCATATTAACTAGAACACGTTCACAGTGTCAAAGAACGGTGAAACTCATCGATTTGTCGATATCTCTGCAGGTCAGAGCCACTGTGACGTAGGTCATTTTGTAACGTGTTCTAGTTGTCCTGGGACGGTGACAACCGAGACTGTCAGTCTCGGGACGACATCAACCCGTTCGCCGAGAATCCCAGCTCGGGGTCACGATCAGCAAAGTAATCGCCCATCGTCGCGCCGAGGTCGTCGACGGCCCAGGCGTCCGATCCCGCGGTGAAGTGCTTCTCGGCCGTTGGTGCCGCCACCAGCGTCACGGTTGGACCATAGACGATGAAGAGTTGTCCGTTCACGCCTTCGGACGCCGGCGACGACAAATACTGCACCAGCGTCACGACGTGCTCCGGGGAGAGCCCGTCGACCTGGCCCTCGGGTAGCGGCGGCGCCTCGCCGAAGACGTCGGCCGTCATCGCCGTCCTGGCCCGCGGCGCGATCGCGTTGGCCCGCACGCCGTAGCGGCCGAGACCGCGGGCCGCGGTCAGCGTCAGAGCGGTGATGCCCGCCTTCGCCGCACCGTAGTTGGCCTGGCCCACCGGCCCCGCCAACCCCGCCTCCGACGAGGTGTTGACCAGACGGCCGTAGACCGTGCCGCCGTTCTCCTTGGCCTTGGCCCGCCAGTACGTCGCGGCGTTGCGGGTCAGCAGGAAGTGGCCGCGCAGGTGCACGGCGATCACGGCGTCCCAGTCCTCGTCGGTCATGTTGAACAGCATTCGGTCGCGGGTGATCCCCGCGTTGTTCACCACGATCGACAAGCCGCCGAGGCCGTCGGCGGTCGCGACCAATTCGTCGGCCGTGCTGCGGGCGCTGATGTCACCGGCGACTGCGACGCCCTTCGAGCCCGCCGTGGCGATCTCGTCGAGCACGTCGGACCGTTCCAGCGCACCGGCGACGTCGTTGACGACGACGGTCGCGCCCGCCTTGGCCAAGCCGATCGCCTCGGCGCGACCGAGTCCCGCGGCCGCCCCGGTCACCACGGCGACCAGTCCGGTCAAGTCGGTGGAGTCAATCTTCGTCATCGTGCTCCTCGCGTCCGCAGCGGGTTCAATTGGTGAATACCTCTAGTCTCTTCGGATCAGGGCGGCGCGTGGGCATTCGGCCACCGACTGCTCGGCGAGGTCCTCCTGGCCGGGAGGAACCGGGTCGGCCTTGACCACCGCGTAGTCCTCGTCGTCCAAATCGAACAGGTCCGGGGCTATCCCTACGCATACCGCGTTGCCCTCACAGCGATCGCGATCGACTTCGACTCGCATTGGCCACCCTCCTCTAAAACCCGGTGCGCACCCCGCCCGGCGTCGGATCAGGATAACCACGCCTGGATTCCAAGACTAGAACGTGTTACAACCGGGGAGGGCCATGGGTCTCCCGGACACGTGCGGAAAACAGTGAGGACGGCAGCGATGCGGATCGGCTACAGCCCCGAGCAGGAGGAGTTGCGCCGCGAGTTGCGCTCGTACTTCACCAAGTTGATGACACCCGAGCGCGCCGAGGCACTCAGTGCCGGTGACGGTGGCGAGATGGGCCGCGGCAGCGTCTACCGCGACACCGTGAAGCAAATGGGGACGGATGGCTGGCTGACTCTGAGTTGGCCCAAGGAGTTCGGCGGCCAGGAACGCTCCCCCATGGACGGGCTGATCTTCAACGACGAGGCGTCGATCGCCAACGTGCCCGTGCCGTTTCTCACGATCAACAGCGTCGCGCCGACCATCATGGCGTTCGGCACCGACGAGCAGAAGAAGTTCTTCCTCCCGAAGATCGCCGCCGGCGAACTGCACTTCTCCATCGGTTACTCCGAGCCTGGCGCGGGCACCGACCTGGCGGCCCTGCGCACCACGGCAGTTCGAGACGGTGACGACTACGTCGTCAACGGTCAGAAGATGTGGACCAGCCTGATCGCCTACGCCGACTACGTGTGGTTGGCGGTGCGCACCAACCCCGAGGCCAAGAAGCACCGCGGCATCTCGATGCTGATCATGCCGACCACCGCCGAGGGCTTCTCCTGGACGCCCGTGCACACCATGGCCGGCGTCGACACCAGCGCCACCTACTACCAGGACGTCCGCATCCCGGCGACCAACCTGGTGGGCGAGGAGAACGCGGGCTGGAAGCTGGTCACCAACCAGCTCAACCACGAACGCGTCGCCCTGGTCTCGGCTCAACCGATCTTCGCCGCACTCGGCGCGGTCCGCGAGTGGGCCCAGAACACCAAGGACGCCAGGGGCAACCGGCTGATCGACTCGGAGTGGGTGCAGCTCAACCTCGCTCGCGTGCACGCCAAGGGCGAGGTGCTCAAGCTGATCAACTGGGAACTCGCCTCCTCCACCGACGAGGCCCCGTCCCCCGCCGACGCGTCGGCGGCCAAGGTCTACGGCACCGAGATGGCCACCGAGGCCTACCGGTTGCTGATGGAGGTGATGGGGACGGCCGCGACGTTGCGCACCGATTCACCGGGGGCGCAGTTGCGCGGACGGATCGAGCGGATGCATCGGTCGTGCCTCATCCTGACCTTCGGCGGCGGCACCAACGAGATCCAGCGCGACATCATCGGCATGGTCGCCCTCGGCCTGCCCCGAGTGAACCGGTAAGGGAGCAGGACGTCTCATGGACTTCACCACGACTGAGGCAGCGACCGATCTCGGTGGCCTCGCACGTTCGATCGTCGACGCCGTCTGCACGCCAGAACGGCAGCGCGCCTTGGATGGCCAAGACGAGCGCTTCGACCGCGAGCTGTGGTCCAAGCTCGTCGACGCCGACGTCCTGTCCACTACGGCGCCGGAATCATTGGGGGGCGGCGGTTTCGGCGTGCTCGAGGAGACCGCGGTCTTGGTTGCCCTGGGCCGCCAGCTCGCGGCCGTCCCGTACCTGGAATCCGTCGTGCTCGCGGCGGGCGCGCTCGCACGGTTCGGATCGGAGTCCCTGCAACGCGAATGGGCCGTCCCCGCGGTCGGTGGCGAGAAGATCCTGACCGTCGCACTCGACGGTGACATGGGTGACGGACCGGTCCAGGCCCAGTCGGTCGGCGCCGGATACCGCCTCACCGGCTCGCGTGCCCTCGTCGCCTACGGACCGGTGGCCGACGCGTTCCTGGTGCCTGCCGAGACCGACTCCGGCACCCGGGTCTTCCTGGTGTCGGCATCCGATCCAGGTGTGACGGTGACGTCACTGGTCACCACCGGACACGGCAGTGTCGGTCACCTCGACCTGGGAGCCACCGAGGTCGACGCCGAGCGCCTCGTCGGTGGCGACGACGTCGTGTCGTGGTTGATCACGCGAGCCACGCTGGGGCGCAGCGCCTTTCAACTAGGTGTCGTCGAACGCGCACTGGAACTGACGGCGCAGTACGCGCGGGAACGCGAGCAGTTCGACCGACCCATCGGCAGCTTCCAGGCGGTGGGCCAGAGGCTCGCCGACGGTTACATCGACATCAAGGGTCTGCGGTTGACGGTCACGCAGGCGGCGTGGCGGCTCTCGGAGGATCTGCCCGCCGACCTCGAAGTCGGGACCGCGGCGTTCTGGGCGGCCGAGGCGGGCCATCGGGTTGCGCACACCGCGGTTCACGTGCACGGCGGCGTGGGCATCGACGTCGACCACCCCGTGCACCGGTACTTCCTCGCCGCCAAGCAGGGCGAGTTCGCGGTGGGCGGTGCGACCGGACAGCTGCTGCGCATCGGCCGCGAGCTGGCCGAGACGCCCGCCTAGGAAGTGTCCGACGACCGACCGACCGTCACCGGTCTGCTCGCACCGCTGGTCGACGTCACCGATCGCGGTGTCCACGAGGGTGATTCGTTCGTCAGCTGGCGCGACCACCTTCGTGACGGTGCTCGGGTGGCAGCGGCCCTGACCGCACGCATGGATCCGGCCAAGCCGCAACATGTCGGGGTCATGCTCGGCAACACGACCTTCTTCTCGTCGGTCCTGGTGGCGGCAGGCCTCTCCGGTCTGGTCACGGTCGGCCTCAATCCCACTCGGCGGGGGGCGGCGTTCGCCCGCGACGTCGCCCGCTCCGACTGCCAACTGGTGCTGACAGACGACCCGGCGGCGCTGAACGAGGCCGTCCCCGAGGGGATCTCGGTCGTGAACGTCGAATCGCCCTCGTGGGCAGCCGAAGTGGCGACCTATCGCGACGCCCCGGTCACCTTCGCCGACACCAGCCCCGACGACCTGTTCATGCTGATCTTCACCTCGGGCACCAGCGGTGAGCCCAAGGCGGTCCGGGTGACGCACGACAAGGTCGCGTTCCCCGGTTCGATGCTGGCCGAGCGCTTCGGGCTCGGCGCAGAGGACACCTTCTACCTTGCGATGCCGCTGTTCCACTCCAACGCCATCATGGCGGGCTGGGCCGTCGCCGTTGCCGCCGGTGGCTCGATCGCGTTGCGGCGCAAGTTCTCCGCGTCCCAGTTCATCTCCGACGTACGCCGCTACGGCGCCACCTACGCCAACTACGTCGGCAAGCCCCTGTCCTACGTCCTGGCCACCCCGTCCCGTGACGACGACGCCGACAACCCCCTGCGGTTCATGTACGGCAACGAAGGCGCACCGCGAGACCTACCGCGCTTCGCGGCTCGGTTCGGCGCCTATGTCGTCGACGGCTTCGGCTCGACGGAGGGCGGCATCGCCGTGGCCCGCACACCGGACACGCCCGAGGGCTCCCTGGGACCGCTGACCGACGAGGTCGCCGTCGTCGACGTCGAGACCGGCGAGCCGTGCCCGCCCGGGACGGTCGGCGAGCTGGTGAACCCGCAGGGCCGGGGCTGGTTCCGCGGCTACTACGGCGACGAGGCAGCCGAGCAGGAGCGGATGCGCGGCGGGATGTACCACAGCGGCGATCTCGCCTACTACGACGACGCCGGGTACCTCTACTTCGCCGGTCGTCTCGGCGACTGGATGCGCGTCGACGGGGAGAACCTCGGCACCGCGCCGATCGAACGAATCCTGTTGCGGCACGGCGACGTCGTCGAGGCAGCCGTGTACCCCGTGCCCGATCCCGTCGTCGGTGACCGGGTGATGGCGGCGCTGGTGCTCGTCGACGGCGCGGTGTTCGACCCCGAGGCCTTCAGGGCCTTCCTCACCCAGCAGTCCGACCTCGGACCCAAGCAGTGGCCGTCCTTCGTCCGCGTGGGCACGACGCTGCCGCGCACCGAGACGTTCAAGGTCCTCAAGCGCACGTTGTCGGCTCAAGCCCTGGACTGCGACGACCCGGTCTACGCCGTGCCGGCGCCTGGTGGGAGTCGACGTAGTCACCCTGCGTAAGGGCCGTTCTGAGCTACGCTTCGCTCCGACAGCCTCACCGCTTGCCAGCATTCTCCAAGGGTGAAGTATCCGAATACGAGGAGTTACGGCATGAGAACTTCGGCACTCGCAGGTGCGGCCGCGGCCGTCACCGCCCTCTCCGTCGTGCTGTCCGGCTGCGGCTCGGACGGCAAGACCACTGCGTCGAGTAGCTCCTCGACGGCGACGTCGTCGGCCACGGCCTCCTCGGCGAAGCCCAGCACCAGCGAGACCCCCGGACAGGCGGCGGGTGCGAAGCAAACGATCGCGGACTACATCAAGGAGAACGGCATCCAGGAGACGGGCGTCAAGATGGGCGATCCCAATGCTCCCGCGGTGAACCTCCCCGTCCCGGACGGGTGGCGGCCCCTCAAGCCGGAGGAGGTGCCCGATTACGCCTATGGTGCGATCGTCTTCGACGGCCCGGAGTTCAAGGCCGATCCGCCCAACATCGTCGCCCTCATGTCGAAGCTGAGCGGGAACGTCGATCCCCAGAAGATCATCGACCTGGCGCCAGGGGAGCTCAACAACCTGCCGGGGTACAAGCCCGGAAACGAAGGTGAGACCGGCACCCTTGGGGACTACCCGGCCTACGTGCTCGGGGGCACCTACACCCGCGACGGGGGGACGCGGTTCATCGCTCAGAAGACCGTCGTGATCCCCAAGCCCGACGGGTTGTACGTGTTGCAGCTCAACGTCGACGGACCCGAGGCGGCGGGCGACGTGCTGGCGTCGGCGACCCAGAAGATCGACAGCGACACCACGATCGGCTAGCCGCGCATGCCGTCCAGGCGCCGGGTGGCCTCGTCGAAACCGCTGACCAGTTCGGCCATGATGTCGGCGACCGGGCGGATCTCGTTCATCCGGCCCACGATCTGACCGACGGGCATGGCGACCGCGGTGGGGTCCTTCGCCTCGTTCATGCGTTGGTGGGCCTCGCTGACGAGGATGTTCTGCAAGGGCATCGGCAGCGGTTCGGGTGCCCCGTCGGCGTCCCACGCCTCGGTCCACCTCGACTTCAACAACCGGGCCGGCTTGCCGGTGTAGATCCTTCGACGGACGGTGTCACTCGAGGTCGCGGCGAGCATCGCCTCCTGGATGACCGACACACCCGACGAGCCACGGACGCCGAGGTCGTACTCGGCCGCGGTGAGGAACGCCGAGCCCATCCACACGCCCTGGGCGCCGAGGGCCAACGCCGCCGCCACCTGTCGACCGCTTCCGATGCCGCCCGCGGCCAACACCGCAGCCTTGCCGTCGAGAGCATCGACGACCTCGGGAACCAGGACCATGGACGCGATCTCGCCGGTGTGGCCACCCGCCTCGTGCCCCTGGGCGATGACGATGTCCACGCCGATGTCGAGGTGGCGCAGCGCGTGCTTGGCACTCCCCGCCAACGCCGCCACCGGGACGCCCGCCTCGTGCACCTGGTCGATGACGTCCTTCGGCGGCGTGCCCAGCGCGTTGGCGATCAGCTTGATCGGGTGCTTGAGCGCGACCTCGACGTGTGATCTGGCGACCGAATGCAGCCATCCCAGAACGCCTTCGGACTTCGCCTCGTCGTCGGGAAGCGGCGGCACCCCGAGGTCGGCCAGCGTCTCGTCGACGAATTCGCGATGCGTCTGCGGAATGAGCTTGTCGATGTCGACAGCCGTGCCTTCGGTGGGCACCTTGGCAGGCATGACGATGTCCACGCCGTAGGGTTTCCCGTCGGTGTTCTCGTCCATCCACTGCAGGACCCGCTCGAGGTCGTCGGCCTGGTTGAACCGGACGCACCCGAGCATGCCGAGGCCACCGGCGCGGGTCACGGCGGCGGCCACCTTCTCCGACGGCGTGAAGACGAAGATCGGATACTCGATGCCGAAGCGTTCACACAATTCGGTCTTCACGAGGTCACCTGCGCGTGCTTGGCGTGGACGTCGTCGGCCGGTCGCTGCTCGGTGGTGTCCTTCGCCCAGCGGTAGTCGGGTTTGCCTGCCGGGGAACGCTTCACCTCGTCGACGAGCCACAGGCTGCGCGGCACCTTGTACCCCGCGATCTCCGAGCGTACGAAGGCGTCGAGGTCGGCGAGCGTCGGCCGGGAGCCCTCCCTAGGGTGCACGACCGCCGCGACGTGCTGACCGAAGCGCGGATCGGGAACCCCGACGACCAAGGCGTCGAACACGTCCGGGTGTCCCTTGAGCGCGGCCTCGACCTCCTCCGGGTAGATCTTCTCGCCGCCGCTGTTGATCGACACCGACCCACGGCCCAGCATCGTGACGCTACCGTCGGCCTCGACCTCGGCGTAGTCGCCCGGAATCGCATACCGCACACCGTTGTACGTGCGGAACGTCTCGGCGGTCTTCTTCTCGTCCTTGAAGTAGCCGACCGGGATGTGACCGCTCTTGGCGATGATGCCGCGCACACCCGAGCCCGGGACGACCTCGTTGCCGTCCTCGTCGAGCACCTTGGTGTTCTTGTCGATGGTGACCCGGGGCCCGCCGGTGTGCGACTGACCCTTGGCCACGATGCTGGTTCCACCGAATCCGGTCTCCGACGACCCGATCGAATCGGTGATGATGCGATTGGGCAGCAGCTCGAGGAACTTCTCCTTCAGGCTGGTGGAGAACAGCGCGGCGGTGCTGGCGAGCAGGAACAGCGACGACAGGTCGATTGGTTCGGAACCCTCCGCCTCCCTTTCCTTGTGCGCCAGCAGCGAATCGAGCAGCGGCCGGGCCATCGCGTCCCCGGTGAAGAACAGCAGGTTGACCTTGTGCTCGTGGATCATTCGCCAGACCTCGTCGGCGTCGAACTCCGGTGCGAGCACCACGGTTTGACCTGAGAACAGGGACATCCACGTCGCCGACTGCGTTGCGCCGTGGATCATCGGCGGGATGGGCAGCCGAATCATCGGCGGGTTGGCCGCCGCGGCCTTGGCGAGGTCGTACTCGTCGGCGACGGGCTCACCGGTGGCGAAGTCGGTACCGCCGAACAGAACCCGGTAGATGTCCTCGTGACGCCACATCACGCCCTTGGGGAAGCCCGTGGTGCCACCGGTGTAGAGCAGGTAGATGTCGTCGGCGCTGCGCGGGCCGAAGTCGCGCTCGGGTGAACCCCGGTCGAGCGCTTCGGAGAACTCCACGCCGCCGTAGCGCTGGTAGTCCTCGTCGGTACCGTCTTCGACGACCAGGATGGTCTTGACCTTCGGCGTCTCGGGCAGCACGTTGGCCACCCGGTCGGCGTAGCGCCGCTCGTGCACCAGCGCGACCATGTCGGAGTTGTCGAAGAGGTACTTCAGCTCGCCCTCGACGTAGCGGAAGTTGACGTTGACCAGGATGGCGCCCGCCTTCACCACACCGAGCATCGCGATGACGATCTCGATGCGGTTGCGGCAGTAGAGCCCGACCTTGTCGTCCTTGCCGACGCCTTGGTCCATCAGATAGTGCGCAAGGCGGTTGGCCTTCTCCTCCAACTCTGCATAGGTCAGTCGTTGGTCACCAGAGATCAGGGCGACGCGGTCTGGCACGGCATCGATTGCGTGCTCGGCTAGGTCGGCGATATTCAGGGCCACGAGACCAAACTAGAACCTGTTACATTTTCTTTCAAGTGACCCAGTGTCTCCTGCTTCGACGCTGAAAGGCGGACCCCCGTGACCGAGCCCAAGAATGAGCCCGACGCACTCATTGAGCAGCGCGGACACACGCTGATCCTGACCCTGAACCGGCCGGAGGCGCGCAACGCGCTGTCCACTGAGATGCTCTCGATAATGGTCGAGGCGTGGGACCTCGTCGACGCCGATCCGGAGATCCGTTCGTGCATTCTGACCGGTGCCGGCGGCTACTTCTGCGCCGGCATGGATCTCAAGGCCGCGACGAAGGCACCCCCCGGCGACTCCTTCAAGAGCGGCGGCTTCGACCCGACGCGCATCGACGGGCTTCTGAAGGGTCGGCGGCTGACCAAGCCCTTGATCGCCGCCGTGGAGGGCCCCGCGATCGCCGGTGGCACGGAGATCCTGCAGGGCACCGACATTCGCATCGCCGGCGAGAGCGCCAAGTTCGGCATCTCCGAGGCCAAGTGGAGCCTGTACCCGATGGGCGGGTCCGCGGTGCGGTTGCCACGCCAGATCCCCTACACGATCGCCTGCGACCTGCTGCTGACCGGCCGTCACATCACGGCCGCCGAGGCGCTGTCCTACGGGTTGATCGGGTACGTCGTGCCCGACGGGTCGGCGTTGGACAAGGCGCTCGAGATCGCCGAGCTGGTCAACGCGAACGGGCCGCTGGCCGTCCAGGCCATCCTGAAGTCCATCCACGACACCGAGGGCATGCACGAGCTCGACGCGTTCCAGGTGGACACCAAGATCGGCATCGGCGTGTTCATGTCCGACGACGCCAAGGAAGGTCCGCTCGCGTTCAAGGAGAAGCGGGCACCGAACTTTCAGATGAAGTAGCGCAAGATGAGCGCGTGGCTCAGACGAACGACGCGCTACTCGCCGACATCGGCCGACGACTCGACGCCCTACCGGTTGGCCCCATGCACCGCAGGGTGGTCGTCGCCATCGGTCTCGGACTGTTCTTCGAGATCTACGAGATCTTCTTGTCGAGCACCATCAGCACCACCCTCAAGACGCAGTACGCGCTCGGAGGCACGGAGCTCAAGCTGCTGCTGTCCTCGACGTTCCTGGGCATGTTCATCGGCTCGGCGTTGCTCGGCGGCCTCGCCGACCGCATCGGCCGCCGACGCGCCTTCCTGTTCAACCTGATCTGGTTCTCGGTCTGGTCTCTGGTCGGCGCGTTCTCCGTCAGCCCCGTGATGCTGGTCGCCACCCGGTTCCTGGCCGGCCTCGGCGTCGGCGCGGAGTACCCCGTCGCCGACGCGTATCTGTCCGACGTGCTGCCGAAGTCCGATCGCGGCCGGCTGGCGGCGTGGGCGTACACGTGCTCGTTCGTCGCGGTGCCCGTGCTCGGCTTCATGTCACTCGGCCTCACCGAGCACGCCGTGTTCGGCATCCCGGGGTGGCGGCTGCTCCTGGTGATCGGCTCGGTCGGCGCCGTCGCGGTGCTGCTGCTGCGACGCGGACTGCCGGAGTCGCCACGGTGGCTCGCGGGGGTCGGCAGGGCCGACGAGGCGATGGCAGCACTGCGGCGGTTCGAGACGGACCCGACGCCGACGGCGGCCACCCCGCCCCGGGAGCCGGCCCCGGCGACGCCCGTCGCGGCGCCCAAACCGTGGCGGCGACTTGGCATCTCGCCGTACCGGCCGCGGCTGGGCATGCTGGCGGTGTTCCACGTGTTCCAGTCGTTCGGCTATTACGGGTTCGGCACGCTGGCCGCGTTGGTGTTGGTCAGCCGCGGGTACGACGTGACCACGTCGCTGCTCTACACCTCGCTGTCCTACCTCGGCTATCCCGTCGGCTCCCTGCTGGCCATCCCGCTGCTGCGGTGGTTCGAGCGCAAGTACCTCGTGCTGGCGTCGATCGGAGCGCTGGCGGCGTTCGGACTGCTCTTCGCCACGGTGCCCCAGACGGTGTTGATCGTCGTGTTCGGCTTCCTGACCACGGCAACCAGCAACGTGTTCTCCAACGTCTACCACGTCTACCAGGCGGAGATCTTCCCGACCGACGTGCGTGCGACGGCCGTCGGGTGGACCTACTCGCTGTCGCGGTTGTCCAGTGCGGCACTGCCCTTCGTCCTGATTCCGGTGCTCGACCAGTTCGGCGCAGCGGCGATGTTCGGGGTCGTGCTCGCCGCGCTGGCCATCGCCACGGTCGCCGTCGCGTGGGTGGGTCCGAAGACCTCGCGCCGCAACCTGGAGGAGATCAACCCCGCCTGACCTGCCGTCAGTCGAGCACGCGCGCGGTCGGGGTGAAGACCACCGGCATCGACTCGGGTCCGCTGACGAAGTTGGCCGGCCGCAGCGGCACCGCCGCGTCGTCGGCCAGCCGCAGGTCGGGCAGCCGTTCGAGCACGCGCTTGGTCATCATCGACAACTCGAGGCGCGCCAGCTGATTTCCGAGGCAGAAGTGCGAGCCGAAGCCAAACGCCAAATGGCTGTTCGGGTTTCGGTCGATCCTGAACGAGTCGGGATCCCCGAAGACCGCCTCGTCGAAGTTGGCGGACTCGAACATCAGCATGATCTTCTCGCCCTCGCGCAGCTCGGTGCCGTGGAAGGTGGTGTCCGCCGTCAAGGTTCGGCACATGTTCTTCACCGGTGACGTCCAGCGCAGCATCTCCTCGATCGCCGAAGGAAGGAGCCCGGGCCCGGCCCTCTGGTCTTCGCGCAAGCGCTCATCCGCGACCAACGCGTCCCACTGATCACGATGTCGCAGAAGTTGTTCGGTGCCCCCGGAGAGGGTGTGCCGCGTCGTCTCGTCACCGCCGATGAGGATCAGCAGGGTCTCCATGACGATCTCGTCGTCGGCCATCCGCTGGCCCTCGACCTCGGCGTTGACCAGGATGGAGAACAGGTCCTCGGTCGGCTCGGCCCGCCGCTTGCCGATGATGTCCATCGTGAACGCGGTGTAGCCGGCGAAGGCCGCCATCATGGCCTGGGCCGACGTCTCGTCGATGTGCGAGCTGAGACCCTTCACCAGGTCGTCGGACCACTCGAGCAGCATGCCTCGTTCCTCGGGCAGCACCCCGAGCATGTCGCCGATGACGGCCATGGGCAGCGGCGCCGCGATGTCACGGACGAAGTCGCACTCTCCCCGCTCGCACACCGAGTCGATCAACGTGTCGCACAGCGTGCCGATCGACGGCACCTTGTCCATCACGCGCTTGCGGGTGAAGCCCGAGTTGACGAGCTTGCGCCGTAACACGTGTGCGGGATCGTCCATGTCGATCATGTAGGGCATCCCCGGCGTCTCGGGCCGGATGCCACCGGTGTTGGAGAACAGTTCGGGATTGCGCTCGGCGTCGAGCACGGACTGGTAGCTGGCCGCGGCGGCCAGCCCGTTGCGGTCGCGGAACACCGGTTGGTTGGCCCGCATCCACCGGTAGGCCTCCCGCGCGCCACCGTCGGCGTAGAAGGTGCCGTCGGTGAAGTCGACGTCTGGCCTGGTGCTCAAAACCTGGGTCATCGAATCTCCTTGGCGTCGGCGAACGTCATCTCGACGTTGGCGGCGGAACTCGAGACCATCGCGCGTGTGGGAAACCCTAGCGACGCCAGCTCCTCGGCGTAGGGATGTTGGCCAAGCCGCACCCTCACGCCACCCGGTCGGTACCTGACACCGGACAGCCTCATCTCCCCGGCGGTCTCCCTGGTGACACCGTCGAGGTGGGAGTAGGTCGGGTGCACCTGGGTCTTCGACGTCAGGGCCGACGGCACGGGCAACCCGCGACGAAAGTCCATGCCCACCGCGAACTGGCCGTCAATCTCCACGTCGAAGCTGAAACCGCGCCGCCCGCGGTCGTCGACGGCGAAGTCCGCCAGCACCTTCGGATAACCCCAGATGGTCCTGCCCGCCTCACACGTGAACGCACCGTCGACGGGTAGGTGATGAATGAAGGCGCCTGCCGACCGCAACGCGGCGAATCCGGTGGCACTCGACCCAGGCGGGTTCACCATCACGTTGGTGCCGTACTCGAGGTACTGCCCGAGATCCCCGTCCACGTAGTGCATCAGCATCAGGACGACGACGGCACGCCGGGGCCGGAAGCGGCACACCTGCAGGCCGCTGTAGTCGATCATCGTCTGCGCGGCGTCGGCGTTCACCGAGAACATCGCCATGTGTTGCGTCGCGGCCCGAATCTGGACGGGCATGGTCACGACTGATCCTGCGATGGTGTGGTCGGTCACGCGCCAAATCTAGAACGTGTTCTAGACAGTTTGCAAGAAGTGTCTACACCAGCGCGGCGAGATCCTTGATCTGCTCCGGCGACCGGGCACCCACGACCATCATGGTCACCCCCGAGGCCTCCCACGCCGTGATTTGCTCCTTCACGTAGGCCAGGTCGCCGACGATCGCGGAGTCGTCCACGAGCTCGTCGGGGATGATCGTGGCCGCTTCGTCCTTGCGGTCGGCGCGGAACAGCTTCGTCACGTCGTCGACCACTTCGGAGTAGCCCATCCGCCGGTACACGTCGGCGTGAAAGTTGGTGTCCTCGGCACCCATTCCGCCCATGTAGAGGGCCAGATGCGGCTTCATCAGCTCCATCACCGCGGGCCGGTCGTCGGTCACCACGACCTGTGCCGTCGCGCAGATCTCGAACGTCTCTCGCGTGCGCCGCGCGCCCGGACGGGCAAAACCCTCGTCGAGCCACTCGTTGTACATCGCGCCAATCCGCGGCGAGTAGAAGATGGGCAGCCACCCGTCGCAAATCTCGGCGGCCAGCGCGACGTTCTTGGGCCCCTCGGCACCGAGCATCACGGGGATGTCCGCGCGCAGCGGATGGGTGATCGGCTTGAGGTTCTTGCCGAGGCCGGTCGTACCCTCCCCGGTCAGGGGCAGCGGATAGTGCGGGCCGTCGCTGTGCACCGGGGCCTCGCGCGCCCAGACCTGGCGCAACACGTCGACGTATTCGCGGGTGCGGGCGAGCGGTTTGGGAAACTTGGCCCCGTACCAGCCCTCCACGACCTGTGGGCCGGAGACGCCGAGGCCGAGGATGTGCCGTCCACCGGAGAGGTGGTCGAGGGTCAGCGCCGCCATCGCGCACGCCGTGGGCGTGCGTGCCGACAGCTGCACCACCGACGTACCGAGCCGCATCCGGGTCGTCTCGCGACCCCACCACGCGAGCGGAGTGTAGGCATCCGAGCCCCACGCCTCGGCGGTGAAGACGGTGTCGAAGCCCGCCTCCTCAGCCGTGGTGACGAGTTCGGCGTGATTGGTCGGCGGTTGCGCGCCCCAGTATCCGAGTTGGAGTCCGAGTTTCACGAGGTCGCCTTTCGGGTCGTTCTTGCGACGATTGTTAGAACCTGTTCTACTCGATGCGTGAGCGCCAGCCAAAGTAGCCCGGCCAGTATCGATGAGCACGAGCCGCCTCTTTCGGCTCCTCTCAAGCTGTCATTCGACTACACCCGTTCAGTCGGCGACGTCCTCGGTCGGTTCTTCACCGAACTGCGCGGACGACGCGTCGTCGGGGTGCGCGGCTCGGACGGTCGGGTGCTGGTGCCGCCCGCCGAGTTCGATCCCGTCACCTACGAGCGGCTGTCCGAGATCGTACCGGTGGCCAGTGCCGGAACGGTGTTGTCGTGGTCGTGGCAGCCGGAACCGTTGGAGGGTCAACCGCTGGACCGTCCGTTCGCCTGGGCGCTGGTCAAGCTCGACGGCGCGGACACTCCGTTGATCCACGCCGTCGACGTCGGCGCGGCCGGATCCGCCGGAATCGAAACGGGCGCACGGGTTCACGTCCACTGGGCCGACGAGCCCGTCGGCGCGATCACCGACATCGCGTACTTCGACCTGGGTGACACCCCTGAGGACGTGCCCGAGCAGGCCGACGACCGCGAGCCGATCACCATGATCGTCGTCCCGTCGCAGATCGAGATTCAGCACACCGCGTCACAACCCGAGAGCACGTTCTTGCGTGCACTGGAGGAGGGCAAGCTCGTCGGGGCGAGCACACCCGGTGGAAAGGTGTACTTCCCTGCGCGCGAGGCGGATCCGGCCACCGGCCAGCAGCTGACCGAGTTCGTCGAGCTCGCCGACAAGGGCACGGTGACGACGTTCGCCATCATCAACATCCCCTTCGCGGGGCAGCGCATCAAACCGCCCTACGTCGCGGCCTACGTGCTGCTCGACGGGGCGGACATCCCGTTCCTGCACCTGGTCACCGAGATCGACGCGGCCGAGGTCCGGATGGGCATGCGGGTGGAGGCGGTGTGGAAGCCCCGGGAGGAGTGGGGGCTCGGCATCGACAACATCGACTACTTCCGGCCGACGGGCGAGCCCGACGCCGACTACGACACCTACAAGCACCACCAGTAAGGCGGGCGCATGACTGAAGTAGCAGTGGTCGGATTCGCGCATGCCCCGCATGTGCGCCGCACCGAGGGCACCACCAACGGCGTCGAGATGCTCATGCCGTGCTTCGCCGAGTTGTATGCCGACTTGGGCATCGAGCAGACCGACATTGGATTCTGGTGCTCGGGATCCTCTGATTACCTTGCCGGCCGGGCGTTCTCATTCCTGTCGGCGATCGACTCCATCGGCGCGGTGCCGCCCATCAACGAGTCCCACGTCGAGATGGACGCCGCCTGGGCGCTGTACGAGGCCTACATCAAGATCCTGACCGGGTCGGTCGAGACGGCGCTGGTGTACGGCTTCGGCAAGTCCTCGGCCGGCGTGCTGCGCCGGGTGCTGGCGTTGCAGACCGACCCCTACACCGTGGCACCCCTGTGGCCCGACGCCGTGTCCACCGCCGGTCTGCAGGCCCGCCTCGGACTGGACTCCGGCAAGTGGACCGCCGAGCAGATGGCGCAGGTCGCGCTGGACGCCATGAACGCCTCCCCCCGCACCGATTCGGTCGAGGCGGCCTCCAGTGTCGAAGAATTGCTGGAGCGGCCGTACTTCGCCGATCCGTTACGCCGCCATGACATCGCACCCATCACCGACGGCGCATCGGCCATCGTGCTGGCCTCCGGCGACAAGGCGCGCGAACTACGTGAGAACCCAGCGTGGATAACGGGTTTCGAGCATCGGATCGAGACTCCCGTCCTGGGCGCCCGCGATCTCACCACCTCGCCGTCGACGGCAGCGTCCGCGGCGGCGGCCACCGGCGGTGATCTGGGCTCGATCGACGTCGCCGAGTTGTACGCGCCGTTCAGCCATCAGCAGCTGATCCTCACCGAGGCGATCGGGCTGAACGGGTCGACGCGGATGAATCCGTCGGGTGGGGCGCTCGCCGCCAACCCGATGTTCTCGACCGGCTTGGAGCGCATCGGCTTCGCGGCGCGGCACATCTTCGACGGCAGTGCCCGGCGCGTGCTCGCGCACGCGACGAGTGGCGCTGCGCTGCAACAAAATCTGGTCGCAGTCATGGAGGGGAAGGACTAGTGGCAGGCAACAGGGCCGCGGTGCTCGGCACCGGACAGACGAAGTACGTCGCCAAGCGCAAGGACGTCTCGATGAACGGCCTCGTCCGCGAGGCGATCGACCGGGCTCTGGAGGATTCCGGCTCGACCTTCGACGACATCGACGCGGTCGTGGTCGGCAAGGCACCCGACTTCTTCGAGGGCGTCATGATGCCCGAACTCTTCATGGCCGACGCCGTGGGCGCGACGGGCAAGCCTCTCATTCGGGTGCACACCGCCGGTTCGGTCGGCGGGTCGACGGCGATCGTGGCGGCCAGCCTGGTGCAGTCGGGCAAGTACCGGCGCGTGCTGACGATGGCCTGGGAGAAGCAGTCGGAGTCGAACGCCATGTGGGCGTTGAGCATCCCGGTGCCGTTCACCAAGCCTGTCGGCGCGGGCGCGGGCGGATACTTCGCCCCGCACATTCGCTCCTACATCCGGCGCTCCGGCGCCCCGAACCACATCGGTGCGATGGTCGCGGTGAAGGATCGGCTCAACGGGGCCAAGAACCCGCTGGCCCACCTGCACCAGCCCGACATCACGCTCGAGAAGGTGATGGCGTCGCAGATGCTGTGGGATCCGATCCGCTTCGACGAGACGTGCCCGTCCTCCGACGGCGCATGTGCGCTGGTGATCGGCGACGAGGAGATCTCCGATCGTCGCGTCGCGGACGGCCACCCGGTGGCGTGGATCCACGCCACGGCGTTGCGCACCGAGCCGCTCGCGTACTCCGGCCGCGACCAGGTCAATCCGCAGGCCGGCCGCGACGCCGCCGCGGCGTTGTGGCGGGACGCCGGCATCACCTCCCCCGTCGACGAGATCGACGTCGCAGAGGTCTATGTCCCCTTCTCGTGGTTCGAGCCGATGTGGTTGGAGAATCTCGGCTTCGCCGCCGAGGGCGAGGGCTGGAAACTGACCGAAGCCGGAGAGACGGCGATCGGCGGCCGCATCCCGTTCAATCCGTCCGGCGGCGTGCTGTCGAGCAATCCGATCGGCGCCTCGGGCATGATCCGGTTCGCCGAATCGGCCATTCAGGTGATGGGCAAGGCCGGGGACCATCAGGTCGACGGCGCCCGCAAGGCGATGGGTCATGCGTACGGCGGCGGTTCGCAGTACTACTCGATGTGGGTGGTGGGCGCCGACAAGCGGTGACCCGGCGTCGCCGAGGCGATCGCGTAGGTTGGAGGGCAATCCTCGTTCTCCAACCCACTCGTATCGATGACTCTTAGACACTTCATGCCCAAAACGCTCGTCGCCGTCCTGTCCGCCGCTCTCGTCGTCGTGCTCGGCGGCTGCACGCCCCCCGACGGCGGTAGCGGCACGACCGCTGCGAGCAGCGGCAGCAGCGCGCCCACGCTGCCGACCATCCCCTACGCTCCGACCACCTCGAAGACTGCGGACCCGTCGGCTGCGGTCGACTACCGCAGCTTGCTGCTGTCGGCGTCGGACCTGACCGACGCCGAGGACACCTTCGTGGAGCGCTCGCGAGAATCGCAGCCCGACGGCAGCCCGGGAGCCAGTGCGTTCTTCGTCAACGACGAGGACAGCCGGGCGATCGTCGACACGTTCATGGTCTATCCGGATGCCGCGACGGCCACCGCCACGTTGAAGCAGGCGGCGGGCACCCTCCCGTCGCTGGTAACGGGAGGCCAGCCGCAGCCCTTCCCCGTGGGCACCGACGGGGTGGTCGTGTCCGGAACGGCACCCGACGAGGACAAGGCGATCACCTTGGTCTTCTTCGCCGAAGGACGGTCGCTGGTCCGGCTGGAGTTCCAAAGCGCGGTCGGTGACGCCACGACGAGCCAGTTCGTCACCAATGTCGCGAAGATGCAGCAGATCGCCCTGCGGGTCGGACTGTCCGAGGCCAAGTAGGGCTACTGGGTGATCGGCACGAGACCCTCGAGGTACCGCCGCGCCAACTGCTGGTAGGCCGCCGGATTGGCGTCGACCCACATCTCGGCACCCGTGCCGGCGATCGGCCCGCGAACCTTGGCAGGCGCTCCGGTGACGAACACCTCGTCCGGAATCTTGGTGCCACCCGTGACCAGGGAGTGCGCGGCGACCAGACTGCGTCTGCCGATGACGGCCCCGTCGAGCACGGTGGCGTGGTTGGCGATGACCGCCTCCTGGCCGACGTGCACGCCGTGGATGACACAGGCGTGGGCGATCGTCGCGCCAGGGCCGATGTCCACCGGGATCCCCGGCGGCGCGTGCAGCACGCTGCAGTCCTGCACGTTGGCGCCCTCGCGGACGATGATGGGCGCGAAGTCGGCCCTGAGCACGGCGTTGAACCACACCGACGCACCTGCCGCCACGTGAACGTCGCCAATCAGGGTGGCGGTCGGAGCGACGAAGGCACCGGGGTCCACGACGGGTGACCGGCCCTCGAAGGCAAACAGCGGCATCGTCTAGATATACCGCAGCCGACGACGGCCGCATTGCGCGTACGGCGCAGAAAACTGTAACGTGTTCTAGTTAGAGGGCAATCGAACGGAAGGCCACCCGTGAGTACCGAGACAACCGCGGCGTCTGCGAACATTCGCGAGATCGACACCGGAGCTCTTCCGGACCGCTATGCGCGCGGCTGGCACTGCCTCGGACCGGTCGCCACCTACGCCGACGGCACGCCGCACTCGGTCGAGATCTTCGGCACCAAACTGGTGGTCTTCGCCGACTCGCACGGTGACCTGAAGATCCTCGACGGCTACTGCCGGCACATGGGCGGGGACCTGTCGCAGGGCACGGTCAAGGGAGACGAGATCGCCTGCCCGTTCCACGACTGGCGGTGGGGCGGTGACGGCAAGTGCAAGCTGGTGCCCTATGCCAAGCGCACCCCGCGGCTGGCCCGCACGCGCGCCTGGGAGACCGACGTCCGCAACGGGCTGCTCTACGTGTGGCACGACCACGAGGGCAATCCGCCGCCGCCGGAGCTGCGCATCCCGGAGCTGCCCGAATACGGCAGTGCCGACTGGACCGACTGGCGATGGAACTCGATGCTCATCGAGGGCTCCAATTGCCGCGAGATCATCGACAACGTCACCGACATGGCGCACTTCTTCTACATCCACTTCGGTCTGCCGACGTACTTCAAGAACGTCTTCGAGGGTCACGTCGCCTCGCAGTACCTGCACAACGTCGGCAGGCCCGACGTCGACGACCTCGGCACCGCCTACGGTGAGGCGCACCTCGACTCGGAGGCGTCGTACTTCGGCCCGTCGTTCATGATCAACTGGCTGCACAACAACTACGGCGGCTTCAAGGCCGAGTCCATCCTGATCAACTGCCACTACCCCGTCACACAGGATTCGTTCGTGTTGCAGTGGGGCGTCATCGTCGAAAAGCCCAAGGGCATGGACGAGAAGATGACCGAGAAGCTGTCCAAGGCGTTCACCGAGGGCGTCAGCAAGGGCTTCCTGCAGGACGTCGAGATCTGGAAGCACAAGACCCGGATCGACAATCCGCTCCTGGTCGAGGAGGACGGCGCGGTCTACCAGATGCGCCGGTGGTATCAGCAGTTCTACGTCGACGTCGCCGACGTCACCGCCGACATGACCGACCGGTTCGAGATCGAGGTGGACACCACCGCGGCCAACGAGAAGTGGTCGGTCGAGGTCGAGGAGAATCTGCGCAAGCGCGCGGAGGAACAGCCGGCGACGTGAGTGAGGCGCCAGATGCCGACAGCCTCGCCCGTTCGATGCTGTCGCTCCTCGGTCACGACGACGACGAACATCCGGCCGCCGACGCTCACGCTGCCGGAACGTGGTCGAAGGCCCCCGACTTCGCCTCCGACCCGACCCGGGCGGCGGCGATCAGGGAGGCGTCCGCGCGCGACCGCGAGCGCTACCTGACGGCGGGTTTGACCCCGGTCGACTGCCGGTACTGCCACGTCACCGTGGCCGTCAAGAAGTTCGGCCCGCAGCACACCGCCGTGCAGTGGAGTTCGGAGGCCACCCAGCGCTGCGCGACGTTCGCCGACATGCGGGCCACCGGTGGCGACAGCAGTCGCGCTCGGTCCTGCCCCCGGCTCACCGACAGCATCCGACACGCCGTGGCCGAGGGTTGCCTCGAGGAGCCGTCGAGCGCACCGTCACCCGGTGACGGCTAGTTCGACTTCGGGTCAGAGCCCGGCGAAGCGTTCCTTGACCTGCTCGTCGGTCAGCCCGTAGTCGGCCAGCGAGTACGTGTGCTTCGGTGCGCGGGGGCCCTGCTGACTCTCGGCGTGCATCGCCGTCATCGATTCCCGTGCGGCATCGGTGAATTCGAGACCGAACTGCTGGTAGATCGCCTCGACGACCGAGATCGGGTTCTTGACGAAGTCGAAGTAGTCCAGGTCGTAGAACTGGCCCGGATCGTGCTTGGCCCGCTCGGCGTTGAACAGCTCGAGCCCGCGCGACCAGGTCTCCAGTGAGTCTTGGCTGATGACGTCGCCGGTGAAGACGGTCGACCATCCCTCGGTCGTGTGCTGCGCCAGGGAGCACATCGACGCCATGATCGTCTCCGCGGGGCGGTGGCACTGCACCACCAACGCGTCGGGGTAG
>Ga0102593_1001240_pt1 | contig 26569 bp, 26 predicted proteins | sample AraplaCol_mMS_r2_2_FD_76862 | JGI IMG/M metagenome (GOLD analysis project Ga0102593, IMG submission 76862) | Arabidopsis root microbial communities from North Carolina, USA - plate scrape MF_Col_mMS_r2 (SPADES assembly) (version 2) | ecosystem: Host-associated > Plants > Roots > Endosphere...
CAGCCGGCTTTGCAGCCACCGCTTTTTTAGCGGCGGGCTTGGTTGCTGGCGTAGCCTTGGCGGCGGGTTTCTTCACGGTGACTGGCTCCTTGAACGAACTGGAACGCGCTTTCACTGGGTGTCTCCTCCCAAGGGAGCTTTTGCGGGTTTCAAGCCGCCTGGGCTCCACTCGTCGGAGTGCTCGCAGTGACGAACCCCGGGGTTATACCCCCGAAAGCCCACCAGAAACCTGCGGCGCCCCGTACCGGAAGCCACATCCCGTCGTTCGGACGTGGGCGTGGCTGCCGGAACAGGCGCGCGATTGTATAGAGAACTCGAAATGAAGGGGGATGTGCCTGCAACGGGGCTGCCTCCGGTAGCATCGCCACCGTTGCCGGAGGGGGCAACGAAGGCCTGCCAAAACCGCCGAGGGACGGTGCGGGTCGACCAACAATTCATACAAGAGAAGAAATCGTGAGCAAAAAAGCAGTTTTGGGCGCGCTGGCGGCCGCCATTGCGCTTGCCTATGGCGGCAGCACGTGGTGGGCCGGCACAAAAATCAAGTCCAGCTACGACACCGCGCTGGACGAGTTGCCGAAGCAGACCGCGCTGGTGCGCGTGGTCGACCGCAGCTATGAAAAGGGCTTCTTCGGCGCGGTCAGCACCGTGACGATCGAGATCGGATGCGCGGCACAAACCGCGGCGCAAGTACCCGCCATCAAGCCGGCCGAAGGTGACGACGACGAAGACGGCGAGTCCGCCGCGCCGTTCAAGCCCGTGCGGCTCACCTTCCGCGACACCATCCGCCACGGCCCGCTCGCCGGTGGCACGCTGGCCGCAGCCACCATCGACAGTGAATTGGTGCTCGACGTGAAGGGCCAGGCCAAGGCCGAACAGCTCTTCGGCAAGGCCAAGCCCCTCACGGCGCACACCAAGGTGGGCTTCGACGGCGGCTACGCCAGTGACCTGACCGTGGCGCCCGCCAAGGTGACCGACGAAGGCAAGGCACAGTTCGCCTGGCAAGGCGCCCAAGCCCGCATCGAGGTGAACGCTGCCCGCACCCGCGTGCATTACGACCTGACCATGCCGGGGCTGGACGTCAGCGACATGCGCACAGGCGCCACCATGAAGATGGGCAAGCTGACCGGCAAGGCCGACATGGACAACAGCGCCGGCTGGATCCTGGCCACCGGCAAGACCGAAGGCCGCCTCGAGAGCTTCGAATTTGCCGCGCCCAAGGGCCTGGGCACCGCCGAAGGCGCCGAGGGCAAGGCCTTGCCGACGGTGCTGCTGCAGAACATCGACATGCTTGCCGATGCCAGCATCAAGGACGGGCTCTACGCATCGACTGGCACGATCAAGGGCGCCGGCAAGATTGGCGAAACCAAGATCGACAAGTTCGAGATGAGCAGCGGCGGGCGCCGCATCCACGCGGCCGGCTACAAGAAGCTGGCCGATGCCTGGCTGCAGTCGAGCGCCATCAACGGCTGCGGCAAGGGCGGTGCCAAGGCGTCGCAAGCCGCCATGCAGACGCTGATGGACCAGTTGGCCCCAGACCTGAAGGCCATGGCCAAGTACAACCCGGAAATGGGCCTGGACAAGTTGCTGGTCGAAATCGGCGGCAAGCGCGGCGAGATCAGCTACACGGCCGGCATGGTCGGCGTGACCGACGAAGACCTGCAGGCGCCGGGCATGGCCCTGCTGATGAAGCGCGGCGTGCTCAAGGCCAATGCGCGCCTGCCAATGCAATGGCTCGAGCAGATTGCCGCCACCGGCGCCGAGAGCGGCCAGACGCCGCCGCCCGAGATGGTGGCGGGGCTGGTCGAGCAAGGCGAAGCCATGAACTTCGTCAAGCGCGACGGCACCGACATCACGAGCCAGCTCGAATACAGCGAAGGCAGCCTGAAGATCAACGGCAAGCCGATGGGCGGCATGGGCGGCAAGTAAGCCGCGGGGGTTTCTCCCTCCCCCTCCGGGGGAGGGCAGGGGTGGGGGCACGACGGCCTCCCAAAGAGGCGCGGCGCCCAATCGAGGGCCCTGCCCCCATCCCAACCGTCCCCCAGCGGGGGAAGGAGCAAGTCAGGGCCTCAGACCAGGCACTGCTCCAGGCCTTGCTCGAGAATTTCGCGCGGCAGTTCGATGCCGATGAACACCATGCGGCTCTGGCGCGCTTCGTCCTTGCCCCACTCCGGACCCAGGTCGCTGCCCATCAGCTGGTGCACGCCCTGGAAGATCACCTTGCGCTCGGTGCCCTTCATGTGCAGCACGCCCTTGTAGCGCAGCATGCGCGGGCCGTAGATGTTCACGATGGCGCCCAGGAAGTCTTCGAGCTTGGCCGGGTCGAAGGGACGGTCGGCCTTGTAGACGAAGCTCTTCACGTCGTCATCGGTGTGGTGATGGTGGCCGTGCCCCTCGTGCTTGTGCGAGGGATGGTCGCAGTTTTCGCCGTGCGCGTGGTCATGGTCGTGCGCCTCTTCTTCCTTGAGGAAGTCGGGGTCGATGTCCAGCTTGGCGTTCAGGTTGAAGCCGCGCAGGTCGAAGATGTCCTTCAGCGGCACGTCGCCAAAGTGCGCCTTCTGCTGCGGCGCGCGCGGGTTCATGTGCTTCAGGCGGTGAATCAGCGCCTCGGTTTCCTCGGCCGACACCAGCTCGCTCTTGCTGATGAAGATCTGGTCGGCAAAGCCCACCTGGCGACGCGCTTCCTGCCGGTCGTTGAGCTGCTGCGGCGCGTGCTTGGCATCGACCAGCGTCAGGATGGAGTCGAGCAGGTAGCTCTCGGCAATCTCGTCGTCCATGAAGAAGGTCTGCGCCACGGGGCCGGGGTCGGCCAAGCCCGTGGTCTCGATCACCACCCGGTCAAAGTCGAGCAGGCCCTGGCGCTTCTTGGCGGCCAGCAGTTGCAGGGCTTCGCGCAAGTCTTCGCGGATGGTGCAGCAGACGCAGCCGTTGCTCATCTGGATGATCTGCTCTTTCGATTCGGTCACGAGGATGTCGCTGTCGATGTTCTCTTCGCCAAACTCGTTCTCGATCACCGCGATCTTCTGGCCGTGGGCTTCCGTCAGGATGCGCTTGAGCAGCGTGGTCTTGCCCGAGCCCAGAAAGCCGGTGAGGATGGTGGCGGGAATAAGGGCCATGGTGTGCTCCGAAGGCGGAAAACAGGAAGAAAAAAGGACTGGCCGGCAGTTTAGCCAATGCCACTCAGTTGCGTTGGCGCGGGGTCAAGCGGGCTTTCGCACCACCACCAGGCCCTTCAGGTATTCGCCCTCTGGAAACTCGATGGTCATCGGGTGGTCGGGGGCTGCGCCCAATCGTTCGCTGATGTAACCATCGACTTGGGCGTCGATGCCGGCCGAAGCCACGATCTTGTGAAACAGGTCCGCGCTGATGCCGCCCGAGCACGAAAAGGTCAGCAGCACGCCGCCCGGCTCCAGCAGCTTGAGCGCGAGGCGATTGATGTCCTTGTAGGCACGCGCGGCGCGCTCGGCATGCGCCGCCGTGGGCGCAAACTTGGGCGGATCGAGCACGATGGCATCGAAGGTACGGCCCTCTTCGATGAACTCGCGCAGCACGGTGTTGACGTTGGCGTCCAGAAACTCGGCCTTCACGCCCGAGCCCTCACCGCCGAAGCCGTTCAGCGCCAGGTTGGCCCGCGCCTTTTCGAGCGCCGGCTGCGACGAATCGACCGACACCAGCTCGGCGCCCTCCATCGCGCCCGCCGCCTGCAGGCCCGCCAGCGCGGCCACCGTAAAACCGCCGGTGTAGCAAAAGCAGTTGAGCACGCGCCGGAAGCGCCGGTGCTGCGCCAGTTCGGCAAAGCGCTGGCGGCTATCGCGCTGGTCGAGGTAGAAGCCTGTCTTGTGGCCGGTCGCGATGTCGAGCGAAAGCTTCCAGCCGTGCTCGCGGATCGTGATTTCGGTGGCGCCCTCGCCGCGCAGCCAGCCCGTGACGGGCTTCAGACCTTCGCGCTCGCGGCCACTGGCGTCGGAGCGCTCGTAGAGCTTCTGCAGGCCCGTCGCCGCGAGCAGCGCATCGGCAATGGCGGCCTTCCAGCGTTCGACGCCGGCCGAAAGAAACTGGGCGACCAGCGTGTCGCCGTAGCGGTCGACGATCAGGCCCGGGAGCCCGTCAGCCTCGCCGTGGACCAGCCGGACACCGTCGCTCTGCAGGTCGAAAAGCCCCCGGGCCGCTACAGCGCGGGTGCACACCGACGCAAGAAAGGCCGCGTCGATGCGCTGCGTTTCGACAAAGCTCCAGGCCCGCGCGCGGATCTTGGAAATCGGGCTGAACGCGGCCCAGGCCAGGAAGGCGCCGTCATGCGATTCGACGCGCACCGTTTCGCCCGAATCGGCACCGCCGCGCGCAATGGCGGATTCGAAGATCCAGGGATGGCGGCGCTGCAGCGAGCGCTCCTTGCCGGGCTTGAGTCGGAGGGTTTTCATTTGTCGGTGTCGTCTTTTCTGGGCTTGGCGCGTACTTCTTCCGGGCGCGCCTGCGCGCGCGGGTGGGCCGCGTCATAGGCCTTGGCCAGGTGTTGGAAATCCAGCCGGGTATAGATCTGCGTGGTGGAAATGTTGGCGTGGCCCAACAGCTCCTGCACGGCGCGCAGGTCGCTGCTCGACTGCAGCACGTGGCTCGCAAACGAATGCCGCAGCATGTGCGGATGCACCGGTGCCGCCAGGCCGGCCTTGAGGCTGCGCTCGCGCAGCAGCTTCCACACCGCCTGCGAAGACATTCGCACGCCCTTGCTGCTGATGAAGAGCGCCGCCGCACCGGCCGGGTCGCGCAGGCCGGCCGTTGCCAGCGCCGGGCATTCGCCGCGCACCGCGAACCAGTCGCGCAGCGCCTCGGCCGCCTTGCCGCCGATTGGCACCAGGCGGCGCTTGCCGCCCTTGCCGAGCACGTTGGCTTCGAGCGCATCCAGGTCGACCCAGCCGCGGGCCGTGTTGCTGGCCTGCGCATCGAGGCCGGTGAGTTCGCTCACGCGCAGGCCGCAGCCGTAGAGCACTTCGACGATGGCGCCGTCGCGTGCCTCGGTCCAGGGGTCGGCCTCGGGGTCGTACATCTCGGCGAGCCGAACCGCGTCGTCGACCGCCAGCGCCTTGGGCAGCGGCCGCGCGGCCTTGGGCGCATGCACGTCCTTCACCGGGTTGAAGCCCACCAGCCCCTCGTTGCCGAGCCAGCGGTAGAAGCTGCGCCAGCATGAGAGCACCAGCGCAATGCCGCGCGGCTCGCGCCCGGCGCCGTGCAGTTGCGCCATCCAGCGCCGGATGTGGGCCGTCTGCACGCGGTCGAGCGAAAGCCCGGCCTCCGCGGCGTTGGCCGCGAGCGCCTGGAGGTGAATGGCGTAGAGCTCGACCGTGCGCGGTGCCAGCCGGCGCTCCACGCGCACGTGCTCCAGGTATTTTTCGACCCAGGGCGGCGCGGCGGCCGTGCCAAGCGTCTCAGTAGAGGTAGCCATTGAATGCATTGTTCACGACAGCCAGCGGCTCGCGCAACGCGCCCTTGAAAAGCATGCCCCAGCGGCTCCAGCAGCTCGTGTCGGCGGCCGCATATTGAACGTCGAATTCCTTGTCGAAACCGCTCGCCCCCACGAGGCGCTTCACGCGCCAGAGGTGATAGGGCTCCGACACCACGATGACGCTGCGCACCCCCGCCGCCTTCAGCATCGGGCCCGACATCGCCAGGTTCAGCCGGGTCGAGGTCGAGGCCGGCTCCAGCAGCAGCGGACCGGCGTAGCCCTGGGCGCGCGCATGGCGCTCCATCACCTCGGCTTCAATGCGGCCGTCTTCCTTGTCGACACCGCCCGAGAGCACCAGCTGCTTCACACGCCCTGCATTGGCCAGCGCAATGCCGGTATCGACTCGGCCCGTGAGGCAGGGGTTGGGCTTTCCTCTGAGGTAGGCGCGGTTGCCCAGGATCAGCGCGGCATCGGCCGGCTGTTGCGGTGGATGGGCCAGCGCCACCGACGCATGCCGCCAGACCACCGCGGCAATGGCCAGGTAGACCAGCGTCCCGGCAAGCAGCACCGCCCACAGCATGGGCCGCGCTGCGGCCCGCCAGGACCGGCGCTGCCCGCTCAAGGACGCAGCCGCGACAGCGCGCCCGAAGCCAGTTCGGCAATGCGCTCGAGAAAGTCGGTGCCCATTTCGGCGTTGAAACGCTGGGCGTCCGGCGAGGCCAGCACCAGGAGGCCGAAGGCCGGCGATTCGGCATCCGGCCGCAGCGGGATCAGCGCAATCGATGCGGCGCCGGTCGGCTCGGGCAGCCAGTTAGCTGCCTCGAAGCCCGAGTTGAGCCCGCAATAAGGTGAAGTGAGCGAGGTGGCCAGCGCCTTCACGTCGTCGCTCACCCACTGGGCATAGGCTTCGTTGAGAAAATCGGCGCTGCAGTCCCACACCTTGATGGCCGTTTGCGGCACCAGGAACAGCGACTGCAGATCGACCGCGATGCGATACGGCAGGCTGCGCGGGTCGCGCGTGGTCAAGAGGCCCTTGGTCCAGCGCTGCAGGCGGTCGGCAATGACCACGTTTTCAGTGCCATGGCGCACCATGTCCATCAGGCGATGCTCCAGCGCCTTGATCTTTTCGCGCAGCATTTCGGCTTGGCGCTCCTGCAGGCTGACGGCGCGATTGCCGTGCGGGCTGGTGAGCTGCACCTGCGCCAGCAGCTGCGCATGCCGCTCGAAAAAGTCGGGCGTGTTCGCCAGGTAGTTGGCGATGTCGTCTTCGGTGATCGGGTTCATGGCGTCGTCTTTGTTGTTTCTGATGTGGGTGGTCATGGCAGCTCGGGCACCTCGATGTCGCCTTCGAAAACCGTGGTGGCCGGCCCGGTCATGAGCACCGGGTTCCCCTCGCCCTCCCAGCCGATGGTGAGCACGCCGCCGTGCGTGTGCACGTCGACCCGGTTGTCGAGCAGGCCGAGCCGGATGCCCGCCACCACCGCCGCGCACGCGCCGGTGCCGCACGCCAGCGTTTCGCCGGCGCCGCGCTCGAACACCCTGAGCCTGACATGCGTGCGGTCGACCACCTGCATGAAGCCGGCATTCACGCGCTGCGGAAAGCGCGGATGGTGCTCGATGAGCGGACCCTGCCGGGCTACCGGCGCCGTGTCGACGTTGTCGACCAGCTGCACCGCGTGCGGGTTGCCCATGGACAGCACCGCGACCGAAACAATGGCCGAATCGGCATGCGTGCCAAGCGCCAGGTGCCAGGTGTGCCACGAACCCGTGGGCTGCGGACTGAGCCCGGCGGTGTCGAAAGGTACGCGAGCCAGCTCGAAGATCGGCGGGCCCATGTCGACCGTGACCCGGCCGTCTTCGCCCATGCGCGGCTCGATGATGCCGGCCAGCGTTTCGACGCGCACCGCGTCCTTCTCGGTCAGGTGGTGCTCGCGCACGAATCGCATGAAGCAGCGCGCGCCGTTGCCGCACTGCTCCACCTCGCCGCCGTCAGCGTTGTGGATCACATATTGAAAGTCGACGCCCTCGGCCGCGCCCTTGGAGGGAGGCCGCACCGTGAGGATCTGGTCGGCGCCGACACCGAAGTGGCGGTCGGCCAGAAAGCGGTATTGCGCGGCCGTGAGGCCCAGCGGGCCCCGCGTTTCGTCGAGCACGACAAAATCGTTGCCGGCCCCCTGCATCTTGGTGAAGCGAATTCGCATTGCCGGATTATCCGCCGCGGGAGTGGCGCAGCCGATCCAGCGCCCTGTCCAGAAAAGCCAGCCGGTCCTGTCCCCAGAAACGCTCGCCGTTCAGGATGAAGGTGGGCGCGCCGAACACCCCCGCCTCGATGGCGTCAGCGCTGTTGGCGCGATACGTCGCCAGCGTCTCGGCCGCCTGCTCCAGCGCCTGCAGCGACGCGCCGTCGTAGCCGTTTTCTTCCGCCACCGCAATGCGGACCTCGGCCTCGGAGGTGTCGCGCTCCTCCGCCCACAGTGCACGCAGCAGCGCGTGCGAGAGCGGCTGGGCGTCTAGCCCTTTCAGCTGGGCGGCAATCACCATCCAGCCCGGGTACTTGTTCCAGTGGGGATCCACCGCTGCGCCCTTGGGGTAGTAGGCCGGCTCCAGGTTCAGCGGCATGCCGAGGTAGTCGCGCCAGCGCGCCAGTTCGAGCGCGTGGTACGTGCGGCGCGGCTCGGGCCGCGTCTTCAGTGGAATGCCGCCGGTTTGCGGCACCACCGCCTGAAAGTCGTAGGGCTTGAGCGTGAGCCGCACATGGTGGCGGCGCACGATGTCTTGCAGCTGCGGGCCGCCCAGGTAGGCCCAGGGCGAGGAAAGGCTGTAGTAGCAGTCGAGCGCGATGGGAGTGGCGGAGGTGATCGTCTTCTTCGTCATCGCGCCATTATTGTGAAGAACGTCAGCCGCAGCGAGCGCCGATTATTCGCCCCTGCGGATCGACGTCGACAGTGAGCCGCCCCGGATCGGCCGGCGCCGGCAATGGCGCTCCGGCCGCAGAGGTGCGCGCAGATTTGGAACCGGTGCGGTTTCGCATTTCTTCCAGCAGCGGCGCATCGATGGCCCGACCCAGTGCGTAGCGCGCCTGGTTGACTTGGCAATCGGCATCGCCAGTCACGGCCACGAAGACCGGCGGCGGCGGGGCCTCTGAGGTGAGGGGGCGGAACTGCGGTTTTGTTTGGCACCCGGCAATGAAGAGCGACGCTGCGCAAAGCGCCGCTGCCATGACGCCACGCGTAGGCGGGCAGATGAAACTGGGGTGCTGCTGGTTGATGCGCATGGTGTCTTCCCTTCCTTGTCGGCAGATGCAGTGCATCGTAGCGCTGCATTCGTTGGGCATTGGCTCGCAAACGCCGCCTTTCGTGCATCGTTGGCAGCTTGCGAGAATTTTCTCGGCCGCTTTGCCAGTGCGGCCGGCCGGCCTATTGCCCCGGCACCTCCAACGCCATATAGCCGAGGCAGACCGTGTTCGCCAGACTCCGGGCTTGCCGTCTACGTTCACTCCCAGGGACTTTCATGACACTCAAATCGGACATCGTCAACTTCCTGAAGCGCGACACCACCATTCCCCGGCTGAACTTCGCCTTCAAGTCTTTCAAGGTGTACCCGAGCGCCTACCAGATCGATGTGGCCGATGCGATCAACAGCGAGGCCATCAAGCTTGGCGGTGCCGTGAAAACAGGCGCTGGCGCCAGCTACTACATGGGCTTCGACACGCTCGATCTTCGGCCCGGGTTCTCGATCTCGAACGCCAGCGACCAAGCCTACCTGGTGCACGAATGCACGCATGCCCACCTGGACATCCAGAACACCGGCGTCCATTCGAGCCATGAGGACGAAGCTGCGGCCTACATTGCCGAAGCCATGTACCTCGAAGCATTGGGAAAGCCGCCCCTGGGGTCGCAACCCATCCGAACCATTGCGCAAGGCATCGCCAAGGGCCTGCTTGCGGGCGGCTACGCCGTCGGAGGAGCCGATGTCGTTATCTTGACTGCAGTCATAGCGGCCCACCCGATCTACAAGTCACCTACTTACGACAGCAATGGGTTTCGCCGCAATTTCTTGAAAAACTGGATCCGGTGATGCGCCTGCAACAGACTCAAAGCGCCCTGCAATAACAACTGACGGGCGCACAAGCCAGCTGCGCCGCCAGCGCATCCCAGGCCCCCGACGCCACCGCGCTCGCAATATGGGCCTGATGGTGGCGCTGCGATTCCCACCACTCGACCAGCGTGAACACGCAGGCGTTGTCGCTGCGCCCGAACAGCTGCACACTCCGGCAGCCATCGGCCGATGGCAGCGACTGCTTGACCTGGTGCATGAGCTCGGCGAAAGCGGAGGCGCCCTCGGGCTTGGCTTCGAAAGTGATGATGACGTTGATGGGGTCCATGGAAATTTCGCGTTGGCTTGAGAAGAAAAAGGGAAGCAGGCAGGTTAGCCAGCCCCCTTCCCCGCGCCAAGGCGCGAAGCTGCGAAGAAATTGACCATGGCTGCGAAAGAAGAAAAGCAGCCGCGCGGCGGCATCAGCCCGACTGAACGCGCCGCACGTACTCCGCAGGCGTCGCCTCGAACCGCCTGCGGAACGCGCGATTGAAATGCGCCGCGCTCTCGAACCCCACCTTTGCAGCGGCATCGCCCGGCCGCAGCCCGGTGCCCAGCATCAGCATGCGCGCCTCTTCCAGGCGCAAGTCTCGAATGCAGCGCATCGGCGTGACCCCGGCCACCTCGCGAAAGCTGTGCGCGAAGTGCGAAGGGCTCATATGGACATGGCCGGCAATCTCGGCCACCGACAGCGGCCGGCCCAGATGGCGGCGCATGAAGGCAATGGCCGTTTGTATGCGTGCGCCGGCCTTGGTGACGGCGCCCGCGCTGCGGATGGCGGCCGCGGCTTCGGAGCGCAGCAGCCGCAGCACGATCTCTTCGACGACCAGCGGCGCGAGCGTGCTGCGGTCCACCGGGTCGTCGGCCGCCAGCAGCAGGCGGACAAAGGCCTCGACCACCTCCGGCGCCACCGGCGCCGTGAAGTTCTCGGTCACACGCGCCGGCTCGGCCGTCAGCACGCCGCTTTCCGCCAGCGCGACGAAAGACTTGACCAGCACGTCGGGCGGCAGGTCGAGATGAATGGCGAGGTACGGCTCTGCATCACTCGCTCCGACGACCGTGCCGAGGCACGCAACCTCGGCCCCGAGCACCAGGCACTGCGTGGCGCCGTAGTCGAGCGAGCGAGGGCCGCCCCCAAGATGCGCGGTCTTTCGCCCCTGCAAGACCACCACCACGCCCGGCGTGAGGCGCTGGGTTTTCTCGTAACGGATCGGGCGCGAGAACCGGTAGCAGCGCAACCCCGGATACAGCGCATCGGTACGCCCGTCCGCAGGAGTTCGAGCGGCGACCATGTCACGCAGGCGGGTCCAGGCGGTGGGAACGGCGTCGTCGGGCTTGTGGTCGGCAATCGGCGGGGCTGGCATCGGCGCTGTAGTGGAGAAAACGGAACGGATGCGCAGGTTAGCCGGTCGATGCAATCCCGCTGACGGGGCGAATGGCCGACCGATCGGTCCGGCTTTCGGCCGCCTGGGGCTGATACGACTTTTGCGCTTTCCATCTACCTCGATCAGCGCCGGAATTCCGATGTGCCATGGCATCCTGAATCTACAGGGAGGCCGCACCCGGCCGGCGCAGCTTTTTGGCATGGCGTCGATGAGCCTCTTCTTCACACCGCAAGGTTCGAGGAACTCCGATGCAGCTTGGGCGCGCATTTGTCGTATGTGTTGGAAGCTTGGCACTCGTGCTGGTCATGTCGAGTTGCGGCGGTGGGGGTGGAGGTGGTGGCGGCGGCGCCTTGCTGCCAGTCGCCGCAGTGCCGGCCACCGCGCCTCCGGCCGAGACGCCGCCCACGCCTCCTGCGGCCGCGCCGCCCGCTCCCGCCGAGCCAGCGCCCCCGGCCGAACAGCCGCCTCCCGCAACCAGCCGTGTCGTCACGGACACCATCACCTCCGCCAAGACGGGCGCCACCTATCCGATCGACATTTACCTGCCCGCCTCCTACGACGGCGGTTCGGCGAGTTATCCGGTCATCTATGCGATGGACGGCGATGCAATCTTCAATCCGCCCGGCTCGCGATTTGCCAACTTCAAGGACATCCTCGACAAGCGCGGCACGCAAGCGATCCTGGTGGGCATCGGCGGCTCGTCGCGCCGCGAGCAGGACTACACCTTGCCGGGCGCAAGGCCGTATCACGAATTTCTGACGCTCGAACTGGTGCCTTTCATCGAAACAAGATACCGCGCCGATGTAAAAAAGCGTTTACTCACTGGCCTCTCGCTGAGCGGGAGCATGGCGGGCATTGCGCTTTTTCTCGAAGGCGCGGCGGGCAACCTGACGTTCTCGCACTTCCTGTCGTTCGAAGGCTCGTTCTACTACCAGGAGGCCGAATACCAGAACCTCGAGCAGCAAATGCACGATGCGCTGGGTGGCAGGCCGTTGCCCGCCACGCTCATCCTCACGCGCTGCGGCAACCCGAGAGAGTGCAACTTCACGCCTGTCGACGGGATGTACATGCGGCTGCTGGCGCGTGGGTACCAGGGCTTGACGGTCACGGAGTCGACGTACTCGTCAACTCACACGCAAACCGATATTCCGTCGTTCACGGACGCCGTCGCCAAGCTGCTGCCGTAGCTCCGCAGCCGATCACCCTGCGCCGGCGCCCGCCCCCGCGCCCTCGTACATCGCCTCCTGGTTCTTGCCCGCCCGCTTGGCCTCGTAGAGCGCCTTGTCGGCGGCTTCGATGAGATCGAGAAAGGAACCGTCGCGCGAAGGAACCATCGATGCGCCGCCAACGCTCACGGTCAGGTACCCGGCCACCGAGGAACGGCTATGCACCAGCGCCATGCCCTCCACCGACATGCGAAGCCTTCGGGCCACGGTGAGGGCGCCCTCCTGGGGCGTGGTCCTCATGATGAGCGCGAACTCCTCGCCGCCGAAGCGGGCAACGAGATCGGACGATCGGCTGACATTCAGCTGCAAGGTGTTCGCCACCTTCTTCAAGACCTCGTCGCCGGCCAGGTGGCCGTAGGTATCGTTGTATTGCTTGAAGTCGTCGATGTCGATCATGAGCACGGAGAGCGCGCTCTGGTCGCGCAGCGCCCGGCTCCATTCCTCCTGGATGTATTCATCGAAACGGCGCCGGTTGCAAACCCCGGTGAGCCCGTCCGAATGTGTCATTCGCTGCAGCTCGATGTTCTTTTCCATCAACTGCCGCTGGCTCTCGCGCAGTGCGCGATAGGCCTCGTCGCGCTCCAGCTGATTCAGGTAAGCCCTCGAGTGGTAGCGGATGCGCGCAATCAGCTCGACCTGGCTCGGCAGCTTGACGAGATAGTCGTTGGCGCCGGCCGCAAAGGCGTCGCCCTTGGCCGCCGGGTCTTCCTTGGTCGACAGCACCACGATCGGTATCTCCGCGGTGGCCGGATTGGCGCGGTACCGGCGAACCAGCGTCAGGCCGTCGATGGTGGGCATGACCAGGTCCTGCAGGATCACCGTCGCCCGCACCTGCTCGGCCACCGCAAGCGCCTCGGCCGGATCGGAGCAGTAATGAAAATCGATGTTCGGCTGATTCAGCAGCGCGCGCCGCACCGCCTCGCCCACCATCGCCTGGTCGTCCACCAGCAGCACCATGACCCGGTAGATCTTGCCAGCGGGCGACGACCTTGGCACGCCGCCGTCCTGCGATTCGGTTTCGATCATGGTGGCCCCCCGGGTTCGGTCTGGGTGGAAAGAACATTGCACAGTTGCGCCGCAATCGCCTCGATCGGCAGTACGTCGACCGCCGCATCCATCGCCACGGCGGCCTTGGGCATGCCATAGACGGCGCTGCTGGCCTGGTCCTGCGCAATGGTGTGGTGGCCCTTGTCGCGCAAGGCTTTCAGGCCTTGCGCACCATCGCGCCCCATGCCGGTCAGCAGCACACCGACGATCTCGCCGCGCCACAGCGTGCATGCGCTGTGAAAGAACACGTCGACCGATGGGCGGTACACATAGCTCTGCGGGGCGCGCGTATAGGCGAGCCGCTCGCGCGCGACCAGCCGCAGATGGTCGTTGGTGGCCGCCAGCAGCACCCTGCCGGGCGATGGCCGATCGCCTTCACGGGCCAGCTCGACCGGCAGCGCCGAATGCTGCGCCAGCCAGTGCGCCATGCCGGCGGCAAACTGCTCGTCGACATGCTGAACGATGACGATGGCCACCGGAAAGTCGGCCGGCAAGCCGCGAAGCAGCGTGGCCAGCGCCGCCGGCCCGCCCGCCGACGCGCCAATGGCGACCAGGCGTTCCGGCCGGCGCGCTCCAGGTTCCGCCGCGACTTGCGCGCCGCCGGTCGCAGTGGACGGGCTGCGGTCGCCGATCAGCCGGGCGATGATCTCGATCTTTGCCAGCACGGCCGCGGCGCCGGCCCGCGGGTTGCCGTTGCCGATGGCCGGCGCATCGACCACATCGAGCGCCCCGTGGCCCATCGCCTCGAAGATGCGGGAGGTGTTGGCGCCCATGTCGGCGGTCACGAGCAGGATGGCGCAAGGCGTCGCAGACATGATGCGGCGCGTGGCCTCGACGCCGTCCATTTCAGGCATCAGCAGGTCCATGAGGATGAGGTCCGGCCTCAATTCGGCGCAGCGCTGCACGGCCTCTGCGCCGTTCTCGGCCACCCAGACCACGTGGTGCTCGGGCCGCAGCGCCAGCACGCGCCGAAGGGCCTCCACAGCCATCGGCAAGTCGTTGACGATGGCGATCTTCATGCGACGGCCTCGCCGATGAGGTCGACCACCGCCTGGAGCAGCGTCTCGTCGTGAAAGCTGCCCTTGGTCAGATAGTGGTCGGCGCCGGCCTCCAGCCCGCGGCGGTGATCTTCGGCGCGGTCCTTGTACGACATGATCATGACTGGCAGGGCTTTCAGGTTGGGGTTCTTCTTGACCAGGCCCACCAGTTCGATGCCGTCCATGCGCGGCATGTCGACGTCGGTCACCAGCAGGTCGAAGTGGCCGGTGCGCACGGCGTTCCAGCCGTCCATGCCGTCGACGGCAACCTCGACCTCGTAGCCATGCTGCGCAAGCAGCTTGCGTTCGAGCTCGCGCACCGTCAGCGAGTCGTCGACCACCAGCACGCGCTTGCGCCTTCTTCCATCGACGGCGGCATGGCCGCCAGGCTGGGCCTGGCTCAGATGGCCGGATGCGATGAGCTTCTGCACCGAGCGGATCATGTCCTCGACGTCGATGATGAGCACCGGCGAGCCGTCTTCCATCAACGCACCGGCGCTGATGTCCTTGATCTTGCCCAGGCGAGGATCGAGCGCGTGCACCACGAGTTCGCGCTCTCCGAGGAAGCGGTCCACCACCACGCCATAGGTCTCGCCGTGGTCGCCAATGACGACCACCGCCAGGTCGCCGCCGGCGGCCTGGGACTCCTCCGCCTGCAGGATCTGGTGCGCGGTGACGAGCCCGATGCGCCGTCCGTCGACCTCGATGTGCTGCCGGCCTTCGAGCATTTCGACCTGGCCGGGCGCGACCTTCGAGGCGCGGACGATGCGGGCCAGCGGAAAGGCATAGGGCTCGCCGCCGACGTCCGCAAGCAAGGTGCGCATGACCGACAGCGTGAGCGGCAATTGCAGCTGGAAGCGCGTGCCCTGCCCGGCCTCTGTCGACACGCGCACGCTGCCGCGCACCTGCTTCACCATGTCCTGCACGGCGTCCAGCCCGACGCCGCGGCCCGACATGTCGGTGACTCGGTTGCTGAGCGTGAAGCCGGGCAGGAACAGGAACTCCAGCAGTTCGGCCTCCGACAGCTCGGCCGCAAGCTCGGCCTTGGTGTGATTGCGCTCGACCACGGCGCGGCGCATGGCGTCGAGCGAAATGCCCCGCCCGTCGTCGGAGACGGAGATCTCCAGCGCACCGGCGCTGTGGCGCGCTTCAAGCCGGACGACGCCTTCCGCGGGCTTGCCCGCCGCACGGCGCTGCTCCGGCGACTCGATGCCGTGGTCGATCGCATTGCGCAACAGGTGGCCGAGCGGTGCGTCCAGCCGCTCGAGCACGTCGCGGTCCACCGGTGTTGCGGCACCGACGATCTCCAGCCGGACCTGCTTGCCCAGCGAGCGGCCGAGGTCGCGCAGCATGCGCGGCGTTGCATGGACACCGTCGGCGAAGGGCCGCATGCGGCAGGCCACCGCCTCGTCGTACAGCCGGCGCGACAGGTCGGCCGAGCGCCGCTCGAATGTCTCCACGTCGGCGAGCCCCTCCGACAGCAATTGCTCGCACTCGACGACGCGCCGTTTGATCTCGTCCAGTGCAACCCGGGTGCGCTCTTCCGAAGATGCCGTCGGCATGGCGGCGTGGTCGTGAAGCGCGTCGAGCCTTTGGACGGCCTCGTGCTGCAGCCGCTTGAGCCGCAGCAGCGAGTCGGCGAAGGGCCGAAGCCAGCGCGCCGCCACCAGCGATTCGCCGGCCAGGCCGAGCAGCCGGTTCAGGTTGTCGGCGCTGACGCGCACCACGCGGTCCTGGGCGGCGCTTTCAGCCATGGCGGCAGGCGCCCTCAGGAGCACCTCTTCGGATGCCGGCGCCGGATCGCTCACGCCGTCGTCCTGCATTGCGCTTTCCAGCGCCAGGGCGAAGGCCTTCACCTGCGGCGAATCGAGCGGCTCCATCTCCGGGGAATGGGCAAAGCGCGCGAGCAGGTCCACGCCGCCAAGCAGCAGATCGATGTGACTCTGGCGCAATCGCAGCCTGCCTTCCTGCGCGGCGACGAAGCAGTCTTCCATGGCGTGCGCCACGCCGACCGCGGCGGCGATGTCGACGATGCGTGCGGCGCCCTTGAGCGAATGGGCGGCGCGCATGCAGGCCTCGAGCTGATCGGCGGCCTCCGGGTCCCGCTCCAAGGCGAGCAGCCCCGCCGTCAGCAGGGGCGCCTGGTTCTCCACCTCGACGCGGAACAGCTCCAGCATCGACAGTTCGCTGAGATCCTTGGCGGTCACGCCAGGCTCCGGTGAAGTGTGTAGAACAGCAATTGCTCGTCAAGCAGGCCGACCGAATGTTCGTGCCACGCGAGGATAGCTTTCGAGTACGGGGCGGTGGCGCGGGCGACGGTGGCCGGCACCTCCTTCAACGTGCCGGGATCGAAGCGCGCGATGCCGTGCATCTCGTCGACCGCGAAGCCGAGCCGCTGGCCGTCGAGGCCGATCACCACCAGGCGCCGCAATGCCTCGCGCTGCCGTGCGTGCCCGGTCTCTGTGGCGCGCGCCAAACCCAGCATGCTGCCGAGCAGCACGCAGACCAGCAGTTCGCCGCGCACGTTGGCCACGCCCTGCACGATGCCTCCGCGCCGCCCGGGCAGCGAATGGATCGGAGGCAGGGCCGCCACCTCGAGCAAGACCTGCGTCGGCAGGGCCAGCCATTCGGTCCCGATGCGAAAGACGATCGCCGACTCCACGTTGGCCTGGCCGGCCTCGGGCGCCAGCGCCATGTGGCGAGTGCATTCGGCAAGGTAGTCGGGCGGCGCCTCCCGGTCCAGCAGGGCCAGCGCGGCGGCGCCATGGACGGGACACCGGTTGCAGTGCACGTGCTGCCTGAGTTGCGGGCAGGTGCCGTCGCCCTGCACGCCGATGCGATTCCAGCAATCGTCGATGGCGGCATGCCCGGAGCCTTCGGCAAGCATCGGTGCGGCATTCATCGATCAGGCCCTGCCGCCCTGGTGCAGCCGGCTCGCGCGCAGCTGCAGGCGCTGCGCACCGGTCTCGTCGCCGCGCTTGCGCAGCAGCAGCGCGAGATGGATCAGCGCCTCGTGGTGGTCGGGCTCCAGGTAGAGGGCCTTGCGGTATTGCTCGGCGGCATCTTCCGCATTGCCGCTTGCGTCGCGCACCAGGCCGAGCAGGTGAAATACCTCGGCCGAAGGACCATGCTGGCGCAGGTGCGCCTCGCAATGTGCCGCGGCTTCGGCCAGGTGCCCCTGGTCGGCCAGACGACGAGCGCGGTCGATGCCGGTCGGCGCTTCGGCCGGCGCGGGAGGCCGCGGTATCGCGGCAGGCGTGGGAACGAGTCGGGGCCGGGCAGCGGGTGGCAATGGGGCGGCCACCGGTTTCGGACTGCGCGCGGGCGTGTCTGGCGCATGCACCGCGCGCAGCATCTTCGTGTCGCCGACAGCCACCGGTCCCTTGTGGAAGGCGAACGCGAGCGGGAGGTTCGCGGAGATGAAGCCGTGGTCCGACAGCAAGGCCGTTTCCGAGGGGCCGACGAACAGCCAGCCGCGCGGCTTGAGCAGGCGCTTCAGCACCGCGATCGCGCGGTCCTGTGTGGCGCGATCGAAGTAGATCAGCACGTTGCGGCAAAAGATGACGTCGTAGAGTTCCGCCTCGGCCGTGAGGCCTTCCAGCAGATTGCCGTGCCGGAATCGCACCGGCCGGCGCACCGCGTCCACAGGGCTGTGGCCGCCGGCGGTTTCAACGAAGTAGCGATCGCGGAACGCCAGGTCGCTGCCGCGAAACGAGTTGCGGCCGTACACCGCACGCTGCGCTCGCACCAGCGCGCGGGTGCTGATGTCGACGGCGTCGATGCGCAGCGCGCTTTCCGGATACCCCGCATCCAGCAGCGCCATGGCCATCGAGTAAGGCTCTTCGCCCGTCGCGCACGGCACGCTCAGCAGACGCAGATCCATCAGCCCCTGCGTGGCGCGCCCGTCTTCGCCAACCAGGCGTGCCAGCGCCGCGAAGGACGCCGGATCGCGGAAGAACCAGGTTTCCGGAACGACCACGGCCTCGATGAGTTCCTGCAACTCGGGCGCCGAACTGCCGAGCCGCTCCCAATAGGCCTGTGCGTCCGGCAGCTGACAGGCGGCCAGCCGCTCCTGCACCGCGCGCCGCACGACCGCCGAGCCGATCGAGGCGGCGTCCAGGCCCATTGCCTGCTTCAGCAGCTGCTCGAACGGAGCGACGTCCATCACGCTGGCATCGCCTCGTTTTTGAACAGCAGTGCCTGCAGCGTCGGCGGCAGCAGGTGCTGCACTTCGATGCGTTGGATCAACCCGCGCGCGTCGGCCGTGACCGGGCCCAGGTAGGACGCCGCGTCGATGCTGACGCCCGCCGGAACGAAGTCGCCCTCATCGCGCCGCAGCGTCTCGGTCGCGCGTTCGGCCAGGAGGCCCAGCAGGTGGGGCCCGTGGGTCGGATCAGGAAAATTCACGAGCACGATGCGCGTGCTCAGGCGGTTCGCACAAGGGCGGCCGAGCGCCAGTTGCCCGAGGTCGATCACCGGCGCCGGACTCCCGCGGTAGTGGCACAGGCCGGCCACCGCGGGGGGCGCGTGGGGGATCTCTTTCACGCCGAGCCGCGGCAGCACGGCGACGACCTGGCCCGCGTCGAGCGCGTAGCGTTCAGTGCCGAGTTGAAAAAGGAGGAACAGCATCTGGCCGGCCCTCGCTTGCCTCACGCCTCCGCCAGTTTGAAGCGCGAGACGCCGCTGCGCAGGCCGCCGGCGGCCAGGTGCAGGCCGTCGATCGCTTGGCCGGACTGGCGCAGCGAATCGACAGTCTGCTGGGCGGCTTCGCTCAACTGCGTGAGCGCCTGGCTGATCTGCTCGGCGCCGGTGGCCTGCGCCTGCACGCCCTCGCTGACCGCCACGAAACGCGGCGCCAGCGCTTGCACCTGCGCGATGATCTGCGACAGCTGCGTGCCGACCTGCTGCACCTCCTGCATGCCGCGGCGAACCTCCTCGGAAAACTTGTCCATGCCCATGACGCCAGCCGACACCGCCGACTGGATCTCCTTGACCATCTGCTCGATGTCGTAGGTGGCCACCGCCGTCTGGTCGGCGAGCCGCCGGATCTCCGTGGCGACCACGCCAAAACCACGCCCGAATTCGCCGGCCTTCTCGGCCTCGATGGCCGCATTGAGCGACAGCAGATTGGTCTGGTCCGCCACCTTGGTGATGGTGGTGACGACCTGGTTGATGTTGCCGGCCTTTTCGCTCAGCACGGCGAGCTTGGCGTTGATCGATCCGACGGCTTCCATCACCTTGTGCATGGTCTCGCCCATGCGCTGCAGGCCTTCCTGCCCACCGCCCGCCAGCGTGGCCGTCTCTTCGGCGACCTCCGACACTTCGCTCATGGTCCTCACCAACTCGCGCGAGGTGGCGGAAATCTCCCGCGACGTGGCCCCGATCTCAGTGGTGGTGGCGGCAATCTCGCTGGCGGTGGCTTGCTGCTCCTTCGACGTGGCGGCGATCTCGGTCGCGGAGGTGTTCACCTGGATGCCGGACTTTTGCACCTGGCCGAACAGCACCGTCAGTTGCTCCGTCATGCGATTGAACCCCTGCGCCAGGGTACCGAACTCGTCGCGCCGCTCCAGGTCCAGGCGCTGGGTGAAGTCACCGGTGCTGATTGCATCGGCCGTCGTGAGCAAGCGGCCCAGCGGCCGGGTGATCGACTGCAGCAGCGCGTAGCCGAGCACCAGCGCGAGCAGCAGGGCTGCGGCAACACTGATCACAATGGACACGATGGCGGTCTTCACCGCCCCCATGATCTGTTGGGCCGCCTCCTCGCCGTTCGCGCTGTTGAGGTCTGCAACGGCATTAAGGGCGGTGCGGATTTTCGCGAACTGCGGATCGAGTTGGCCGTGCAGCAGCGCGCGAGCCTCCAGATTCTTGTTTTCCCTGCTCAACCGCAGAACGTCCTCCTGCGCGCGCAGGTAGGCGGCGCGAAGGCTCAGAAATGCGTCGAAGTTCTCCCGGTCCTTGGCCGTGAAGATGGTGGCTTCATAGCTGCGGGACAGCTTCTCGATATGGGCGCGGCTGACCTGCAGCTGCGCGTCGACACTGCGTATCTCGGCTTCTTCCGTTTCTAGAACGTGCTTCTGCGTGAGCGCGAAATTGTCGAGCCAGGCGGCGTTCAGCTGGCCGCTGACTGCCATTCCCGGCATGGCATCTTTCTGGATGGCAGTGGCGTCCTCCGCCACGCGCGCGAGGCAGGCGTAAGCGACAGCACCCATGACGATCATCAGTGCCAGCACGGCCGCGAAGCTGGCAAGAATGCGCTGTCGTATGGTCCAGGTGTTCATCAGGTTCGTGGCGTGGCGATCCGTCGCGCTTGTTAATCCAAAAGATGGCAACTGGGCGCGACAGTGGAGGCAGGCCAATCCGTTGTCAAGCTGGGGTTTTAGGCAGAAGTCTTTATGCTTCCTGTTTCAGCCGGCCCGGCACCACCGGCCCGACTCCGGGCACACGCCGGCCTGCTCGCCGTTCACCAAGACCTGCTCTTCGTTTAGCTGCGCCGGCGTTGGCGCGTCGACATCGAAGGCGACCTGAAGCGCGCGCGCCACGCGGACATCTTCGATCGGAAGCTCCCAGGTCAAGAACAGCTGGCTGCAGTCCTGTCCGGGCCCGAAATCGTCCGCATGAAAACCGCTGCGGCCGCGCCGGACCACGGCATGCGGCTGGCAGGTGTCGAAGAGGAGAACCGTGCCCCGCTCAAGAGGGATCCGGTGGCCGGTGCAGGGAAAGTGCACGTCGAGCCCCTTGTCCTCGCTCACGAAAAGATTGCAGAACGCCTTGGCGCCGTATTGCGCCCCGTCGTGGTGGTACCTTGCGCCGCGGCAGGCCATGAGCGCAACGTCGCTGGAGGCAAGCACGTCGCCCAGGCCGAGCGTTCGCGTCCAGTCGGCCACCGCCTGCACGCAGCGCTTGTAGTCCGGCCAGCGCGCTCGCGCCCGGGCCAGGGGCAATGCCTCGACGTCGCCGGGTTCCAGGCCCAGGTGCAACGAGATCTCCCGCTCCCAGTCGGCAACCAGCCGCGCGGGAGGCACGGGCACATCGACCCTGCCCGACAGCACCACCTCGCTCACGCTCCGGCTGCGCATGGCGTTGCTGCTCCAGAAACAGGAGACGAGGTGGTCCCGCACGCGCTGCGGTGGAGGAGAAGGGCTCATTGCGGCCAGTGTAGTAAGCGCAGCTCGACGCGCCTGCGCGCCTTGCAACTGTAGGTGCGCACTGTCACGCCGTACCGCCCGCTCCCTTCATGCCGACGAGCGCATCGGCGCTGTCGGCCAGGGGGCACTCGGTACAACTTTGGTTTTCCCATCAACGTGATAAGGAGACACTTCAATGGTTGACCTCAAAGACACCCGCAAGACCCGTGTTGACAAGGAAGATTCGCACCCCGCCGCAACCGGCGCCGGAGCCGTGATTGGCGGCACTGTCGGTGGTGTGGCGGGCGGCGCGGCCGCGGGCGCTGCCGTAGGCGGCATGACCGGCCCCGTGGGCGCTGCCGTAGGCGCCGCCGTGGGCGCAGCGGCCGGGGCCCTGGCCGCAAGGCGCATGGCAAAGGTCGATCCCGACGCTGAGGATGCCTACTGGCGGGACAACTACGCCGGACGCTCCTACGTGACGGGCGGATCGAGCTATGACGACTACGCACCGGCGTACCGCTACGGTGTCGATGCCTATTCGCGCTACCCGAATCGCAGGTTCGAGGACGTCGAGCCCGAGTTGAGCCGCGATTGGGGCACGGCCCGCGGACGATCTTCGCTCGAATGGGAGCGCGCCAAGCACGCAACGCGCGACGCCTGGCAGCGTGTGAGCGACAACGTGGAACGCGCCGTACCCGGCGACTCGGACCGCGACGGGCTCTGAGCCGCGAGCGGTGTACAGGAGAAGAAGAATCCAACGGCCCGAAAGGGCCGTTTTTCAGGCCCGGCGGCGGCTCAGCGCGAATGCCATTCGTCCAGCCACGCTTCGACACGGCTCTTGATGCGCCGCAGGGCCTCTGCGCGCTCGTTGTCCAGGCTGGCCAACGTGAGATAGCACATGTCCACCCCGCGCAACCGGAGCAGCCCGGTGCCGATGAAATCGCCAGCCGTGTCGCGGTGCAGGCGAAGCTCGAAGGCCCAGCCCACGGGTAGCGTCGGGTTGCACTCCCGACCCAGGTCTGCGTCCAATTCAAGCCCTTCCGCCGTCCCGTTCATCCGGACGGCCATGCCAGCATACGTCCTGGACGCCGGAATCCGCCCCAAGACCTTTCTGTCAATGGCTTTGTTGTTTGCCCGCAGCTCTCCCGGCGCCAGCAGAGGCAGCCGGAACTTCGCGTCCTCAGTCGATGCTGATGTTCGCGGCCTTGGCCACCTCGGCCCACTTCACGCGGTTTTCGTGCACGGTCTTCTTGAACTGGGCGGGCGACTCGATGCGCACGGTGTTGCCCTGGCTTTCGAAGCGCTCGCGGATTTCAGGCTGCTCGAGCACCGTTTTCACCGCGGCGTTGAGCTTGTCGACGATGTGCGCATCGGTGCCCTTGGGGGCGAAGATCCCGAACCAGATCGAGCTGTCGAAACCCTTGGTGCCCGGAAGCCCGCTCGATGCGATGGTGGGTACCTCTTTCACGGCGGCCACGGGTGCGGCGGTGGTCACGCCAAGCAGGCGCACCTTGCCGGCCTTGTAGTGCGGCAGCACCGTCTGCACCTGGTTCATGATGCAGCAGGTCTCGCCGCGCACCACCGACGTGATGGCTTCGGGCCCGCCCTTGTAGGGCACGTGCACCATGCTCAACCCGAGGCGCGAATTGAACTCGGCAAAGGCCATGTGCGTGCCCGCGCCGTTGCCTGTAGACGCATAGTTGTACTTGCCGGGATTGGCCTTGACGAGATCGACGAACTCCTTCAATGTCCGCGCGTTGATCACGTCCGGGTTGATGGTGAGCACGTTCGAAACGTCGAGCACCGGCGCCACGGGAACGAAGTCGGCTTCCACGTCGAACGGCAGCTTCTTGTAGAGCGCGGCGTTGCTGCCGTGCGTGGCGGCGGTGCCAAACGAGAGCGTGTAGCCGTCGGGCTTGGCATGCGCCACGTACTCGCTGGCAATGTTGCCGGCTGCACCCGACTTGTAGTCGATGATGACCGGCTTGCCGAGTTGCCTGGACAGCGGTTCCTGGATGGCGCGGGCCACCACGTCGACGCCCGAACCGGCCGGAAAGCCCATGATCAGCGTGACCGGCTGCTGCGGCCAGTCGGCCTGCGCAAAGGCGCTGGACGACAAGGCTGTGCACAGGGCGGCACCGGCCAAGAGCACGGTCTGCTTGAAGGAGTGCGAAAAGGGAGAATGGGTCATGACTGTCTTTCCTCGATGCGGGCATTGCAGCCCGGGATTGTGGCGCGCGGCTCATGCCAAACCGGGAATGAGCTTATGCACGGCAGAGGCGCACCGCACCACCTCTCCATAATCGCCGCATGGTCCGCCCCACCCAACAACTACACCCCGCACGCGAGCCCGTGCTCGTGCGCGCGGCAGCCACCGTGCTGCTGCTGCGCGATTCCGAGGCCGGCATCGAAGTGCTGATGACGCGCCGTTCCGACACTGCAAGCTTCGCGCCAGGCGCCTATGTATTTCCCGGCGGGCACATCGATGAAGCCGACGAGGCCGCCAAGCGCATTGCCGCGCGCCGCCCGACGCAAAGCGGCGTCCAGCTGACGCAGGCCATCACCGCCATTCGCGAAGGCTTCGAGGAGCTCGGCGTGCTGCTCGCGCGCCATGCCGATGGCAGCCCCGTGCGCATGGAAGACATCGCATCGATGGACCGCAGCACCACCTCGCCCATCTCGTTCGCCCTGCAATGCGAAGAGCGCCAGTTGGTGCTTGCGACCGACCAGGTGTTCAGCCTGGCGCACTGGATCACCGACCGCGACCTGCCCAAGCGCTTCGACGTGCCTTTCTTGGTTGCGCGCATGCCCGAGGGGCAGGTGCCCTCGGCCGACGAGAGCGAGCAGTTCGAGCCCTGCTGGGTGCGGCCGGCCGATGCACTCGCACGCCACGACGCCGGCAGTTTCTTCATGATCTTTCCGACCGTTCGCACGCTGCAGCGGCTGGCGACCTATGCCGATGTCGATGCGGTGCTGCAGGCCTGCGCGCCCAAGGATGGCGCCGAGAAGCCGCTGTGGACCAGCTGCCCGCGCGCCGGGCTGCTGCGCGGGCAAGAGGCGCGCTACATGGAAACCGAGTCGCCCTATGGCGAGCTCGCGCTGGTGTGCCCCGATGGCCAGATGCTGCACGCGCTCGACTGGCAAAGCGAGCGCCCGGTGCCGCTGCTTGGGAACGTGCAGCGCCTCACGGCCCCCAACCCCGGCGCCATGACCGGCCCCGGCACCAACAGCTATATCGTCGGCGACGCGGCCACGGGCTATCTTGTGATCGACCCGGGGCCGAACGATGCCGAACACATCGGCCGGCTCTGGCGCGCCACCCAAGGCGACATTCGAATGATCGTGTGCACCCATTCGCACGCCGACCATTCGCCCGGCGCCGCGCCGCTTCAGGCGCTGTGCAAGGAGACGAAACCACCGATCCTCGGGCTCTCCTCGGCGCCCACGGCGCGCTCGTCGGCGCGCTTTGCCGCCGAGCGCGAACTGAATGACGGCGAGCGGCTGGTGCTCTTGGGCGCCACGGCCCAAGGCGAGCGCATCACCCACACGCTGCGCGCCATCCATACGCCCGGCCACGCGGCCAACCACCTGTGCCTGGTGCTGGAAGAAGACGGGCTGCTGTTCTCCGGCGACCACATCTTGAACGGCAGCACCACCGTGGTCGATCCGCCCGATGGCGACATGAACGCGTATCTCGATTCGCTCGACAAGCTCGACGCGGCCTGCGAAGCGGGCGGCATCGATTTCATTTTTCCCGCGCACGGCTACGTGATCGGCAGCGCCCGCGCCGCCATCGCCCAGCTCAAAGCGCATCGCCTGAAACGCGAAGCCAAGATTGCATCCGCCATGAAGAAACTCCCCGACGGCTCGCCCGAAGACTGGCTGGCCCTTGCCTACGACGACGTGCCCCAGCGCATGTGGCCGGTTGCGGCCCGCTCGCTGGCGGCGCACGTGGCGCGCATCCGCCAACTGGCATCCGCCCCATGAACGGTTCCAGCGAAGAAGGCATACGCCTTGCCAAGCGCGTGGCCGCGCTCGCCGGCTGCTCGCGGCGCGAAGCCGAGCTGCTCATCGAGAACGGTGCGGTGCGCGTCGACGGCGTGCCGGCGCTGCTGCCGCAATCGCGCGTGCAAGACCACCAGAAGGTCGAGATCGAGCCCGGCGCCAAGCCCGAGCCGGTGGTGGCCGTCACGCTGCTGCTGCACAAGCCCGCCGGCATGGCGACCGACACCGCGCACCGGCTGCTGGTGGCCGCCAACCACCACGAGCCCGAGCGCGCGGGCATGCGCTTTCTGCCGGCGCACGCCAAGGGGCAGAACTGCATGACGCCGCTCGAAACCGGCGCCAGCGGACTCGTCGTCTACACGCAGGATTGGCGCATAGAGCGCAAGCTGCATGAGGACGCGGGCGTTATCGAGCATGAAGTGATGGTCGACGTGGCGGGCACGGTCAGCCCGGAGCAGCTGGTGCGCTTCGAGCGCTCGCCCGCGCGCGTGAGCATCGGACGCCAAGCCGACGACCAGACCGGCCTGCGCTTTGCGCTCAAGGGCGCGCGGCCCGGGCAGATCGCGCACCTGTGCGACGAAGCGGGCCTGCGCATTCTCGCGATGCGGCGCATCCGCATCGGCCGCGTGCCGCTGTCGGGGCTGCAGCCCGGGCAATGGCGCTATCTTTCGCCGCACGAACGCTTCTGACGAGAGAACAACAAAGAGGCTATTGACGACAAGGAGGCAAAAGCCATGAAGTTCCGAGGACCCAGGACCGCAGCAGCACTCGGCTGCACCCTTTCCCTCGCGCTTGCGGGCTGCAGTTATCTGGCACCGCTCTTGCCCGCATCCATGCAGCCAGCGCCTGTTGCGCCACCGCCGGTGGTGTCGCCCAGCGGGCTCGCGCCGATCACCGACGAGCAGGTGGAGCGCATCCTCGAGGAGATCGCCACCAATCCGCCCACACCGGCCGTGGCAAAGATCGTGCGAAGCGCCGCGCCAACCATCGAGTCGTTCCTGCGCACCGAAAGCTGCATCACCGCGCGCAACGGCGCCGTGCTCAACCCCTTTGCGGCGCCGGGGCGGCTGTTCGACAGCGGCAGTTTCCAGGGCGGCCCCATGGCCGAAATGCAGTACCACGACAAGACGGCCTGCGTAACCGTCAAGCGCATCCAGAACTGGAAGATGGTGTCGCCGAAGCTGCTGCGCTTTGACGTGGTGTACGTGGGCGA
>Ga0102593_1001243_pt1 | contig 26535 bp, 23 predicted proteins | sample AraplaCol_mMS_r2_2_FD_76862 | JGI IMG/M metagenome (GOLD analysis project Ga0102593, IMG submission 76862) | Arabidopsis root microbial communities from North Carolina, USA - plate scrape MF_Col_mMS_r2 (SPADES assembly) (version 2) | ecosystem: Host-associated > Plants > Roots > Endosphere...
CGGCGAAGAAGAACACAGAAATTGTCAAAAGACGTAACAACGCCCGTGAGTTTCACGCCGTTGATCAAAAAGATTGTCAGGGAAATCTTTTGCTTGCGAACAGTATTAAGAAATAGATCCTGAAGATTCTGAGAACGTTCCGCCATCGCGCCGCTTCTTTCTTTATTGCCGACCTGAGCTGGCCGGTGGAGTATCAATCAATCTCACCATGAAAGACCGGTGGCACCCTCATTCCACCCGTCCAGCAAATCTTGGTATCAAATCGCAATCTTTTCCGCAACGTCGAAAAAGGCTTCGCGGACTTTCTGCGAAACGCTGCCCGGATGACCGTTGGCGATCGTCTGGTCATTGACGGAAACGACCGGAAAACAAATACTTGTGGCTGCGGTGAGGAAGACCTCGCGAGCCGCGAGCATCTCGGCAACCGAGAAATTCCGCTCGGCGATTTCAAGGCCGAGCTTGGCTGCGACATCTATTAAGGTGGTGCGGGTAATGCCGCGCAGGATGCCGTGTTCGGCCGGCCGCGTCACCAGCATTCCCTCGGAATCGACGATCCAGACATTGGTCGCCGCTCCTTCCTTCACCATGCCGTGGCCATCGACATAGATGGCCTCCTGGGCGCCGACCTCCTTGGCCTGCTGGCGGGCCATGGCATTGGGCAGCAGGCCGACGGACTTGATATCGACGCGGTCCCAGCGGTTGTCGGCGAGCGTGATCGCCTTGATGCCATTGGCGTTCTTGGCGGCGATGATTTTGGGATCGGTGCTCTTGGCGGTGATGACAAGCGACGGCGGCGTCCCCTTGGCCGGGAAGACATGATCGCGCCGCGCGACGCCGCGCGTTACCTGCATATAGAAAAGCCCGTTGCGGACATGGTTGCGGCGCAGTGTCTCGCGGATGACCTGTGTCAGCGCGGCCCGGCCCATCGGCCAGGCGATGCTGAGCTCACCCAGCGACCGGTCGAGACGGTTCAGATGGCGGGTGAGATCGACGATATAGCCATGGCGGACCTCGCAGACCTCGTAGACGCCGTCGGCGAACTGGTAACCGCGATCCTCGATATGCACGCTGGCATCGGAATGCTTGACGTAACGGCCATTCACATAAGCAATTCTCGGCATGGGAAACCCGGTCTTGCAGAAAGCGATAGAGGGAATGTGGCGCGGCAATGCCCGCGCCGGAAAGATCAGACGCCGAGCGACTTCAGCTTGCGGTGCAGTGCCGACCGCTCCATGCCGACGAACTCGGCAGTGCGCGAGATATTGCCGCCGAAGCGGTTAATCTGGGCGATCAGATAGTCCTTCTCGAACATCTCGCGGGCTTCGCGCAGCGGCAGCGTCATGATGTGATAGTCGTTCTTGGCGGACACCTTCGGCAGCATGTCGCCGAGATCGGTCGGTAGCATGTCGGCGGTGATCGGCGCATCCGGTCCGTCGGTGCGGGCAAGGATCATCAGCCGCTCGATATTGTTGCGCAGCTGGCGGATATTGCCCGGCCAGTCATGGGCCTGCAGCACCGCCATGGCGTCGTCGCCGATGCGGCGCGGACGGATGCCGGCCTGCTCGGAAATCTGGCGCATCAGCTGATCGACGAGGAAGGGAATATCCTCGCGCCGTTCGGCCAGCGCCGGCACGCGCACCGGCACGACGGCGAGGCGATGATAGAGATCCTCGCGGAACCATCCCTCAGTGATGCGGCTTTCGAGATTATAGGCGGTAGAGGAGATGATGCGGACGTCGACCTTGACGCGCTTGGAGCCGCCGACGCGCTCGAACTGCTGATCGACCAGCACGCGCAGGATCTTGTTCTGCGTTTCGCGCGGCATCTCGCCGACTTCGTCGAGATAGAGGATGCCGCGATGGGCTTCCTCGAGCGCGCCGATCTTGCGGGCCTGGCCGGGTGTGCCCTCGGTGCCGAACAGCGCCACCTCCATGCGATCCGGCGTGATGTTGGCGGCGTTGATCGCCACGAAGGGGCCGTTGGCGCGCGTCGACTTCTTGTGGATCATCCGCGCCACCAGCTCCTTGCCGGAGCCGGATGCGCCGAGGATCATGATGCGGCTGTTGGTCGGCGAGACCTTCTCGATCGTCTGGCGCAGCTGCGACACGGCGACCGAGGTGCCGATCAGCTCCAATGCGTCGCCGGTGCGGCGTTTCAGCTCAGAAACCTCGCGCTTCAGCTTGGAATTCTCCAACGCCCGTTCGGCGATCAGGATCAGCCGGTCGGCCTTGAAAGGCTTCTCGATGAAATCGAAGGCGCCGCGCTTGATCGCCGAGACGGCGGTCTCGATGTTGCCATGGCCTGATATCATCACGACGGGCAATTCCGGATGGCGGGTCTTGATCTCGTCGAGTAGCGACAGACCATCGAGCTTGCTGCCCTGCATCCAGATATCGAGGAAGATCAGCCGCGGTACGCGATCGGAAATTGCCGCCAGCGCGCTGTCGCTGTCATGGGCGGTGCGCGTCTCGTGCCCTTCGTCGGAGAGAATGCCGGAAACGATCTCGCGAATATCATGCTCATCGTCGACGACGAGAATATCAGAAGCCATAAACGCTTTCCTTGTCATTGGCTGCGGGGGCAGCAGGCGTCGGATCCAGGCGTGGCAGATGCACGCGGATCATGGCCCCTCTTCCCCGGTCAAAATCGGCGGGCGCATCATGCAGCTCGAGCTGCCCGCCATGTTCCTCGATGATCTTCTTGACGATGGCGAGGCCGAGGCCGGTGCCCTTCTCGCGCATCGTCATATAGGGTTCCAGAATGCTGTGGCGGTTCTCCACCGGCAGCCCGCGGCCATTGTCGATCACGTCGACGGTGAAGCGGTCGCGGTCGGCATCGAGTGCGGCGCGCACGAGAATTTTGCGTTCGTCCCGCTCGTCGCTCGGCACCGCCTCGATCGATTCCACAGCATTCTTGATGAGATTTCCGAAGGCCTGGCCGAGCATGCGGCTGTCGAACAGGCCCTCCAGCGGCTGGTCGCCGAAATCCTGCTCGAAGGTGACGTGATGGTTGCCCATCTCACGCAAGAAGATCGCGTCGCGCAGGATATCGCGCAGGTCGCTCGGCTCCTTGGTCGGCTTCGGCATGCGGGCAAAGGCGGAGAATTCGTCGACCATGCGGCCGATATCACCGACCTGGCGGATGATCGTATCGGTGCACTGATCGAAGACGGTCCGGTCGTTCGGGTCGATCTGCTTGCCGTAACGGCGCTGGATGCGCTCGGCGGAAAGCTGGATCGGGGTCAGCGGGTTCTTGATCTCATGGGCGATGCGCCGTGCCACGTCGCCCCAGGCGGTCGAGCGCTGGGCGATGACGAGGTCGGTGATGTCGTCGAGCGTGATCACATAGGATTCGCTCATATCGCGCACTTCTTCGCGGGTGACCTGCACGCTCAGTGTGCGCACCGTGCCGCCGCGCACCAACGCGATCTGCTTGCGGAAATCGCCGCGATGACGCGACGCCGCTTCGGTCAGCACGTGATCGACCTCAGGCGCGATATCGGCCAGCTGCTTGCCGAGCATCTGATCGGCCGACAGCGACATCAGCGTCTCGGCCGAACTGTTCACAATGGCGATACGGCGGTCCTGCTCGACGCCGATGACGGCGGCGGTGACGCCGGACAGCACCGCCTCGATGAAACGGCGGCGGTCGTCGACCTCGTCCTTGGCTTCGAGGATCTCGTCGCGCTGGGTACGGATTTCCGAGATCATCTTGTTGAATGTGCGCGACAGATTGGCGACGTCGCCATCGACGGCGTGCACCGGCACGACGATGTCCATATTGCCCGATGCGACGCTATCGGCTGCGGTGATCAACAGCCGGATCGGCCGGACGATGCGGTCGGCAACGGCAATCGCGGTCCAGATCGCCGCGAGCAGCACGATCAGCGCGAAGCCGATATAAAGCACCGCGAAGGCGATCTGCAGCGAGAAGCGATTGGCTTCCATCGACCGATATTCGGTGGCGTTCTCCTCCATCATGCGCATGGCGCCCATGACCTTGGGATCAACGGCGCGCACCGTATAGAGGAAGGTGCCCGGGATGGCATCGAGCTTGATGATGGCGCCGACGAGGTTGGTGACGCCTGGCGGAATGAGCGTCGGCTGGCCGGCCGCGGCCTTCTCCAGCGCGTCCTGCGGGATTGCCGGCAACGGTTTTTCAGTGGTGATGTCGGCCTGGACGACGACCGAGCCGTCGCGCTCGACGAGGAAGGAGCCGAGCAGGCCGCGACCCCTCGCCTGGCGCGTCATCAAGTCGGCAAAGCCCGTTCTATCCAGACTGTAGAGCGCGCGGTTGCGCTCCAGGTCGTTGGCCATGGAAACCGTCTGCCCCTGCAGGTAGCTGGCGTTTTCCATCATATAGGCCTGGCCGATATTGCGCGACGAGCTGACGATCGACTGGGTGCGCAGCGCAAACCAGCGGTCGAGGCCGGCATTCAGCGTGATGCTGGCAAAGATGGCAACGAGGATCGCCGGCGTGATCGCGACGATCGAGAAGAGCACGACGATGCGGATATGCAGGCGTGCAGCCGCCCGGCCGCGGGTGCGCGCCTTGAGCAGCCTTGCCACCTCACGGGCGATCAGCGCCAGCAGCGTCAGGACGAAGAAGGAATTGACGATGACCGAGGTGATGACGACATGCGACGTCGGCGCGATCGGCGTGAGGCCGAGCAGCACGAACAGTGTCGCGGTGGCGCAGAGAAGCGCGCCGCCGGCAAGTACCAGGCCGGGCACGGCGAAAAGGGCGCGGCGATCGGTCACCGTAGTCACCGCCTCGCCCGCCGCCGGCGATACCCCATCCTGCGTCATTCGGCCTCTCTTCAGACGGCACCCGCCGCCCGCGCCATCCGATCGAAACCAAAGAACGCCGGCTCAAGAAAGCCAGCGCTGGAACGACTCGATCGGGAGCGAATGTCCAAAACCCTGCGTGACCTTTAAGCAACGCATTGTGGCGAAAATGCAACGCACTCCGTCACATTGTCAAGCCGCGGATGAACGTGGTCCGTCACTCACGAGAATGGAAGTTCGATGGGTGATCCCGCTCCTGCTGACCTGAGCATGCCGCGGTCAGCCCATGCGCTCCGACGCGTAGGAGCCGGGTGAAGCAGGAAAGACGACGGTCTGGTTGCCGTTGATGAACACCCGGCCATGGATGTGGGCGTGGATGGCCCGGGCCAGCACCTGGCTTTCGACGTCGCGGCCGAGGCTGACATAGTCCTCGCCGCTCTGCGCATGGGTGACGCGGACGATGTCCTGCTCGATGATCGGGCCTTCATCGAGGTCTGCGGTGACGTAGTGCGACGTCGCGCCGATGAGCTTCACGCCCCGTTCGAATGCCTGCTTATAAGGATTGGCGCCCTTGAAACTCGGCAAGAAGGAGTGGTGGATGTTGATGATCCTGCCGGACATCTTGCGGCACATGTCGTCGGACAGGACCTGCATGTAGCGGGCCAGCACGATGAGTTCGGCGCCTGACTCCTCGACGATCTGCATCTGCTTCGCCTCGGCCTCGGGCTTGTTTTCCCTAGTCACCTTGATGCAGTGGAACGGGATGTCGTGGTTCACGACGACCCGCTGGTAATCCGTGTGGTTGGAGATCACGCCGACGATGTCGATCGGAAGCGCCCCGATGCGCCAGCGGTAGAGGAGATCGTTCAGGCAGTGGCCGAAGCGGCTCACCATCAGGATCACCTTCTTCTTCTCGCTCTCATCGAAAAATTCGGCGCTCGCCTCGAACTTCCCGGCGATCGGTTCGAAGCCCTGACGAAGCTGGTCAAGTGTATGTCCGTCATGCGGCTGGAAACTGATCCGCATGAAATAGCGTCCGGTGTCGGCGTCGTCGAATTGCGCGCTGTCGGAGATGTTGCAGCCGTTCTGGGAGAGATAGCCGGCGATGGCGGCTGTCACGCCGCGGATCGACGGGCATGCGACACGCAGAGCGTAGCGAGGGGCCGTGATGGTCATGTCTATTTCCTTGTTCGTCGTCTCAGGCCGCGGCAATCATCGCGTGATGACGGCGGAATGCGGCGAGCGTGTTGGACAGCAGGCATGCGATCGTCATCGGGCCGACGCCGCCCGGCACCGGCGTGATGGCGCGCGCGTGGCCGGCTTCGCCATATGCCACGTCGCCGACGATCCGTGATTTTTCGCCGTCCTGGATCCGATTGATGCCGACGTCGATCACGACGGCGCCGGGTTTGATCCAGTCACCACGAACCAAGCCTGCCCGACCTGCCGCGACGACAAGAATGTCGGCTGTCCGGCAGAGCTCCGCCGCGTTCCTTGTCTGCGAGTGAACGACCGTGACGGTACAGTGGGCATTCATCAGCATCTGCGCCATCGGCTTTCCGACGATGTTGGACTTGCCGACGATGACGGCATGAAGGCCGGAGAGGCTCTCGCCGAGCGTATCCTTAATGAGCATCATGCAGCCGAGCGGCGTACAGGGAATCAAAGCCGGGTTGCCGGTGGCAAGGCGGCCGGCATTCGATACATGGAAGCCGTCGACATCCTTGTCGGGATTGATGGCCTGGATCACGGCGTTCGGATCCAAATGCGCCGGCAGCGGCAACTGAACAAGAATTCCATGTACTTCTGCATCGTTGTTAAGGTGATGCACGAGGTCAAGAAGTTCGCCCCGCGTGGTTTCCTGAGCAAGCCGATATTCGAAGGACCGCATCCCGGCGGCAACGGTCTGACGGCGCTTTGAACTCACGTAGATTGCGCTTGCCGGGTCGTGCCCCACCAGAACGACGGCCAGACCGGGAACGGTTCCAGTCGTTGCCTTGAGCGTTTCGACATCGGTCTTGATGCGCTCGAGGAGCCCTGCTGCGTACGCTTTGCCGTCGATGTTTGCGGCGCGTGTGAATCTGTCCATTCCCATGGTGTGCTCCATTGCATCCAAGCTCCAACCGGCAAAATGCCGCGCCTAGCGATGTGGGCGGGGCATTTCCGCATCGTGGGTACGTTGCCTAGTGGCCGTAGACCGGGAACTTCTCGGTTAATTCCGCGATCTTCGCCCGGGCGGTTCCGACGATCTCGTCGGTCCTGCCCTCTGTTTCGGCGTCGATGAGATCCGCGATGACATGGCCGAGGACCCGGAATTCCTCCTCCTTCAGGCCGCGCGTCGTCGCAGCGGACGAGCCAAGGCGCATGCCCACCCACTCCGGAGGACGGGGACTGTCGCCGGGGATCGGGTTCTTGTTGGATGTGATGTTCGCCTTGGCGAGCAGCGTCTCGGCCTGTTTTCCAAGCAGTCCCTTGCTCGACAGATCGAGCAGGATGATGTGGGTGTCGGTGCCGCCGGAAACGATGCGAATACCACGATCGGCAAGCGTTTCGGCGAGGACTTTCGCGTTCGCCACGACCTGGCGGGCATAGACCTTGAAATCGTCGCGGAGGGCTTCGCCCAGGCAGATCGCCTTGGCGGCCAGGACGTTGCTGTGCAGCGAGCCCTGGACGCCGGGAAACACTGCCGCTTGCAGCTTCTTGTACCATTCCTCGTTGTTCGTGAGGATCAGGCCGCCACGCGGACCGCGCAGCGTCTTGGTCGTGGTGCAGGTCACGATGTCGGCATGCGGGAACGGCGAAGGATGGACGCCGCCTGCAACAAGGCCGGCGATATGGGCCATATCCACCAGGAAGTGGGCGCCGACCTTCTTTGCGATCTTCGACATGCGCTCGAAGTCGAGTTCGCGCGGATATGCCGAACCACCGGTGATCAGCAGCTTCGGGCGGATCTCTTCGGCGATGCGCTCCATCTCATCGAGGTCGATGACCTCGTTCTGCGGGTTGACGCTGTAATTGTTGGCGTCGAACCAGCGGCCCGACAGGTTCGCCTTCATGCCGTGCGACAGGTGGCCACCGGCCGCAAGGTCCAGCGATAGCACCTTTTCGCCTGGCTTCAGCAGCAGGAAGAAGACGGCAAGGTTGGCCTGCGTCCCCGAATGCGGCTGGACGTTGGCGTAGCCGCAATTGAACAGCTGCTTGGCGCGGTCGATCGCGGCCTGTTCGGCAATGTCGACGAACTGCCCGCCACCGTGAAAACGGTTGCCCGGATAGCCTTCGAGCGTCTTATTGGTGATCTCGTGCCCCAAGGCGTCCAGAACCGCACGGCTGACGATATTCTCCGAAGCGATGAGCTCAATCTGGTTCTGCTGGCGGGCCCGCTCGGACGCGAGGGCATCGGCGACGAGTGGATCAGCCTCCTGGACGGTGGTGTTGAAATGCACCCTTGCAGCGTTGGTCATCTGAGTTCTCCAATTCCTCGAATTCGTGAGGCGGACCCTAGATCGATCGAAACACCAGAAAAAGTTAATAATATTTGCTTATACGTTCAGACATGCTAATGATTTCGGAGCTGCGAGGAGGTCGAAATGGATGTCGGACGTCTGCGGGCGCTGCGCGAACTGTCGATCCGCAAGACCATGGCCGCGGTGGCAGAAGCCTTGCACGTCTCGCCGTCGGCCGTGTCGCAACAAATTGCGCTTCTTGAAGAAGAGGTCGGCATACGGCTCGTCGAGCGACGCGGCCGGGGCGTTGTCATGACGCCCGCCGGCCAGCAGCTGGTGCTGCGGGCAGAGAAGATCCTCATCGAAATCGAATCGGCGAAAGCAGACATCGCTGAATTGAAAAGCGTCGTTTCCGGCGAACTTCGGGTGGCGGCGTTTCCTTCCGTGGCCGCCGCCCTCATTCCGAAGGTCGTCTACGATCTCGCCGAACGGCACCCTCACCTCACCGTCCAGTTCGAAGAAATGGAGCCGGGCGAAAGCGTTGCCGCGCTGCGCAGCTGGCAGACTGACGTCGCGATTATCGATGACTTGAACATACCGACCGGCGCGCTCGATCCCAACATCGAGACGATCTTCCTGATGGAGGACGTCTTCAACGTCATGGTCTCGAGGGATCACAGGCTGTCGGAGCGGCCGACCGTCGGCCTGCATGAGCTTCGGGATGAGCGGTGGGCGATCGACACCGCGTCCGACACCTATACGAGGATGCTGGTGGAAGCCTGTCAGGAAGAGGGCTTCAAGCCCAACATCGTAGCGAGATGCAAAGGTTTCGAAGTGACCATCGCGCTAATCCGGCAGAATTACGGCATCTCGATCCTGCCTGGCCTGCGCGCCAGCTACGATCTCGAAGACGTCTGGGTCTGCAGGCTCGTTCCGGAAATCCGCCGGAGGATATTTATCGCCTTCCGGACAGAGGAAAAGCGCAGTCCGGCCCTTCAGGCGTTCCTCGACCGGATGGCCGAGAAGCCGCCCCTCTCCTGACGCCGGGTGCCGGCGCACCGAGCACCACCCCGATAAACCTCACGGGGGCATCGGGGCAAAACCAACAGATTTCCTAATGTATCACCTCAGGAGAATTAAGTAGATTTGAAGAGACCCCGCTCCTACTGTCCATCTGCCAATTGATGGGACTGGGAGCGAGGATCGCACGCAGACCTTGGCCAATAATGGGAACGACGTATTCAGAAAGGCGATAACGCCTCCAGCGTCTTACCGGACTTTCGATCGAGCCATTGCTCATTGATTTGGCGTCACCGTCACTATGCGATCCGAAAGGGGAACTTCGATGAAACTACTCAAAATCCTGACTGCCGGCGTTTTCGCAGGCGTTGCGTTCACGGCGGCCAATGCTTCCGCTTCCGTTCTCGACACGGTCAAGCAGCGCGGTGTGCTCAACTGCGGCACCGATAACACCGCTCCCGGCTTCGGGTATCTCAATACCACGACCGGACAGATGGAAGGGCTCGATGTCGACTTCTGCAAGGCGGTTGCCGCCGGCGTTCTCGGCGACGCCGCCAAGGTCAAGTTCATCACGGTGACCGACAAGAGCCGCTTTGACGCAGTTCTCACCGGCCAGGTCGATGTCGTCTTCGCCCACACCACGATCAAACCGGCGCGTGAATCGTCAATCGCGATCGATTTTCTGCCGATCAACTTCTACGACGGTACCGGCCTCATGGTGAAAACTGATGCCGGGATCAAGGAATTCGCAGACCTCGATGGTGCAACAATCTGCACCACCCAGGGATCGGCCACCGAGACGGTTCTGGCTGCTGTCTTCAAGGCGCGTGGTTGGAAGGACTCCAAGGTCCTGACCTATGAAAACCTCGAGAAGCTTTTCTCCGCGCTCAACTCGGGTCGTTGCAATGCGATGAGCACCGACAAATCAGCTCTTGCCGCCTGGGCGGGGAATGCACCGAAGCCAGCCGACTATCTGATCCTCCCGGATACGCTGGACAAGTCTCCGTTCGGCGGCTTCGTGGCTGCCAACGACTCCAAGTGGCGCAATGCGCTGCGCTGGATCGAGTACGGCCTCTTCCAGGCCGAGGAGTCCGAGATCACCCAGGCCAATCTGGCCGAAAAGCTGAAGAGCGAGGATCCCTTCATTCAGAAGTTCCTCGGCAGCAATGGCGGCGGCTACGGCAAGGACTTCGGCCTCTCCGACGACTTCATGGCTCAGGCGATCAAGGCCGTCGGCAACTACGGCGAGGCCTATGATCGCAACCTCGGTCCGAAGACCAAGATGTATCTCGACCGCAGGGGCACGCCGAACGCCTTGTGGACGCAGGGTGGCGCAATCTACTCGCCGCTCTGGAACTGACGCCGGCCGGGGGTCGGAACCATGTCGTTCCGCCCCCCAAGCACTTGGAGCCTGAACATGACAATCCACGAAACGAGTGCGATCCACGGCATGCCAGACAACGATAGGCTGAGGTCGCTGCGCCTGCGCAATCGCATCCGGCACGAAGCGATCCAGCTGGGAATCGTCGCTCTGGTCGTCGTGCTGCTCGGCATCCTGGCATATGCGGTCAAGGCGGGGCTTGCCGAGAAGGGCATACGGTTCAGCTTCTCGTTTCTTGCTAACACCGCCGGCTTCGATATTAGCGAAGGATTAACGCTGACGTCTGTTGAAGGCTTCGTCCCCAACCTCGCCCAGTTCTCTTCGGAGATGTCGATCGCGTCGGCTTTCGTCACAGGCATTTTCAACACCGCCAAGATCGCACTGCTGGCGATCATCCTCAGCACGATCCTCGGAACGATGCTCGGCGTCGGCCGTCTGTCGACCAACTGGGTGGTGAGAAATCTCTGTTTCTGGATCGTCGAATTCGTTCGCAACACGCCGCTGCTCATACAGCTTGTCTTCTGGTATTTCGCGGTCGTACTGCACTTTCCGCCAATGGCGTCTGCAGCAAAGCTCTACGGTGGCCTTATCGTCAGCCAGCAAGGCATATACCTCCCCACGCTGTCCTGGACCGGCGGCGCATCCACCCTTTCGCTGATCCTGGTCACCGCCACAGGAGTGTCGGCGCTCGGCGCAATATTCGACCCCATCCGTGGAGCGCGGCGGATATGCGTCGGCGCGGCGGTCGTCTGCCTCGGGCTGCTGGTCGCGACCGGCGGGATGATCGTGAATTTCCCCGTCGCCAACAAGTTCAAGGCCAGCGGGGGAACGAGCATCAGCCCGGAGATGGCAGCCCTTCTCGTTGCCGTCGTCGTGAGCAGCGCTTCCTTCATCGCCGAAACCGTCCGCGGCGCGATCGACGCTCTTCCGAAGGCCCAATGGGAAGCCGCCGGATCGCTGGGGCTCAGCCGGCGCGACACCGTCAACGACATCATCCTTCCGCAAGTGTTCCGCGTCGTTCTCCCCTCCTTCGGCAATCAGTATATCAGCCTGACCAAAAACACCGCGCTCGGGATCGCGGTCGGATTTCCGGATCTGTTCAACATTTACGGGACGATCGCCAATCAGACCGGCCATAGCCTTGAAGGCATCATCATCGTCATGGCGTCCTACCTGGTCCTCAGCTGGATCATCAGTTCGTCGGTGTACTGGGCGAACCGCCGTCTTAACCCCATGGGAGTGTCGCAATGATCGCCACCTCAATAAAATGGACCCGCCACAACCTGTTTGGAAAGCCTTTCGACGTCGCCCTGTCGCTGCTGGTCATTCCGGGCGTTCTCTGGATTGCCTGTTCGATCCTTGACTGGGCGCTCACCACGGCAAGGTGGGATATCATCGTGCAGAGCCTGCGGGTGCTGATGATCGGCGTTTTTCCAGCCGATCAGGCGTGGCGCGCATGGACGGCGTCGGCGATCATGGCAGCGACCCTCGGCGCCGGTCTCGGCTGCGTGTTTTCGTTCAAGCCTCACCATGGGCTGGTTCTCGCTCTCGTTCCCTTGTTGATTTTGATCGTCGATCATGGCGATCCGCAGAACGCCCTGTCCGCGGCAGGCATCGTTGCCGCAACCTCGCTGGGATGGGTGCTGACGTCGTATGTGCCATTGTCCAGGAAGGCGATGCCTGCTGCGGCGTTTACGGGCTTCATCGTCGTCGTTGCGGTCATGGCCCCTCCGGGCGTGGAGCTCTGGGGCGGACTTCTTCTCAGCGTCCTGCTGACGCTGGTGACGTCGGTCCTGTCTCTGCCGATCGGCATCCTGCTCGCGTTCGGACGGCAGAGCCGGCTCTCAAGTCTCAGGATCATCTGCACCTGGTACATCGAAGTCATGCGCTCGGTGCCGCTCATCCTCGTCGTTTACTGGATCTGGATTCTCATGCCGGTCCTTGCACCGCAGTGGGGACTGGCCGACGTCGCGCGCGGCATGATCGGCTTCACGATCTTCTACTCCGCCTATGTCGCCGAATATGTCCGAAGCGGGCTTCAGGCGGTTCCGCGCGCCCAGACCGAGGCGGCAAGGTCTCTCGGCATCAGCGAATTCGACATCAACCGCTCGATCGTTCTGCCACAGGCGCTCCGGGTCGTGGTGGCGCCGCTGGTCGGCAACGTGCTCGACATCTTCAACTCCGCGCCGCTCGTCTTCATCATCGGGCTGACGGATTTTCTCCGCGCGGGGCAGATGATCCTGGCGAACCCGCAATATGGCGACCGGACTTTCGAAGTCCTCTCGTTCCTGCTCGTCACCTATTTCCTGGTCGGCTCGATGATCACCTATGCCGCCAGAAAGCTCGAAGACCATATGGCAACGAGTGCCCGCTGAGCTGTTCCAACACGGAGACATCACGATGAACGCCATCGTCGAAATGAAAAGCATGAACAAGTTCTACGCCGCCCACCACGTGCTCAAGGACATCGATCTCGCCGTCACACGCGGTGAAGTCATGGTCATCCTCGGGGCCAGCGGCTCAGGAAAGTCGACCCTCATCCGCTGCGTCAACGGCCTCGAGATGTACCAGACCGGCAGCCTCGTCGTGGACGGCTATGACATGCCCGTCGAGGCCGACCGGAAGCTTGGCGGAGAACGCGAACTCGCGGCAATCCGCAAGGGCGTCGGCATGGTATTCCAACAGTTCGGCCTGTTCCCGCACAAAACAGTGCTGGACAATATCACCATCGCGCCGATGCGGGTCCGCAAAAAGTCGCGGGAAGAGGCCGAAGCGACCGCCATGAAGCTCCTCGACCGTGTCGGCCTCAAGGCGCATGCGCACAAATATCCCGGCCAGCTGTCCGGCGGTCAGCAGCAACGCGTGGCCATCGCCCGCTCGCTCGCCATGGAGCCGCATCTGATGCTGTTCGACGAGCCCACCAGCGCGCTTGATCCGGAAATGGTCGGCGAAGTCCTCGACGTCATGCGGGAACTGGCCACCGAGGGCATGACAATGATGGTGGTGACCCATGAAATGGGTTTCGCCAGAGAGGTCGCCGACCGCGTCGTCTACATCGACCAGGGCTCGATCATCGAGATCGGGAAGCCGGACGAGTTCTTCGAAAATCCGAAAAACGATCGGGCTCGCTCTTTCCTCGCTCGCGTCCTAAGACACTGACCAACCGCTGCCCGGCTCACGAATGGAAATGTCCATGAACACGATACTGCCCAGTGGTCCCGCTCGCGATGATGTTCTCGCGGGCCGACCGACCCTCTGGCTCAATCCGTCCTACCGGAAACAGGCGATCGACACCTCGGACCTGCCGGTTTCACCGGCCGACGTCCAGAGCGCGCGCCAGAACTGGCAGCGCTTGGCGCCGCTTCTTGCCGAATGCTTTCCGGAACTGAAGGATACGGGCGGCGAGATCCGCTCCGAACTGGTGGAACTCAAGGAACTCCGCGAGGCGCTCGGCTATCGAACGAGAGAGTTCGGCAACGTCTTCATCAAGGCCGACAGCCACCTGCCGGTTGCCGGCTCCATCAAGGCGCGCGGCGGCGTCTACGAGGTTTTCCTGTTTGCCGAAGACCTCGCCCGTCAGAAGGGACTGCTCGCTGACGGCGAGGATATCCGGAAGCTGGCAACCGAAGAGGCCCGCTCGTTATTTTCAGGCTATACCGTGGCGGTGGGCAGCACCGGCAATCTCGGCTTGAGCGTCGGCATCGCCGCCCGCGCGCTCGGCTTCAAAGCCACGGTTCACATGTCGTCCGACGCCAAGGCCTGGAAGGTCGAGCGCCTGCGGAAGCTCGGCGTCGATGTCATCCAGCACGAGGCGGACTATACGACCGCCGTCGAAAACGCCCGCGGCATCGCCGACGCCGATCCGACGATCTATTTCGTCGACGACGAGCAGTCTCGGCACTTGTTCCTCGGTTACAGCGCGGCGGCGTCGGAGCTGGCAGCGCAGCTCGACGAGCGTGGGATAAGGATCGACGAGGAAAATCCGCTTTTCCTCTACCTGCCCTGCGGCATCGGCGGCGCACCGGGCGGCGTCGCCTTCGGCGCCAAGGCGATCTTCGGCGACAATGTGCACGCCTTCTTCGTCGAGCCGGTTCAGTCGCCCTGCGCCCTCGTCCACATGATGTCGGGCTCGCAGCAGCTGGTGTCGGTCTACGACGTCGGCCTGACCAACAAGACCGAAGCCGACGGCATGGCCGTCGCCCGCATGTCGGCCTTCGTGGCCAATGTAATGCGCGAGATGCTCGCCGGCGTCTACACGGCCGCCGACGACGATCTGTTCAAGCTGCTTCGCATGGCGTGGATCACCCAAAGGCAGAAGCTGGAGCCTTCGGCCGCCGCTGCCTTACTCGGGCCCGACTTCCTCTTGCGCCACAGCGAAGGCCGGCGTTTCCAGGCCGAACAGGGCATCGAGGAAAAGAAGATGTCGCGGGCGACTCACATCCTCTGGACGACAGGCGGCTCGTTCGTCCCGGAGGAGCAGTTCCAGAACTTCCTCCATCAGGCGGAAGCCCTCGCTTAGTCCCGCATGCCGAACGGTTGACAGGCGCTGGTCGGGAACGATCCGCGCCTGCCAACCTGATGCCGCAGCCTTAAGGTCTCTATTTTCATGCAGGTCGTTAGCGCAAAGTCTCGCGCGACAGGTTCTAGAATCGACGCGGGGCTTCCGGTTTGTTTCCGACGATCCCATCGATCCGGTCCAGTACCTCAGGCGTCATCTTCTGCCTGTGGGACAGGGCCGCAAGATTGTCCTGCAGCTGGCTGGCGCGCGAGGCGCCGAGAATGACGGTGGAGACGTTGCGGTTGGCGAGGCACCACAGCAGGGCGAGATGGGTGATCGACAGGCCGATCTCGTCGGCAAGCTTGGCGAGTTCGCCAACCTGTTTGAGCTGGGCGCGGCCGGCGTCGCTGGACCACTTCTCCTTCAGCCATTCGTAGCCCGGCAGGTTCATGCGGCTGTCGGCCGGCACACCGTTATTGTATTTGCCGGTCAGGACGCCGGAGGCGAGCGGCGACCAGATCGTGGTGCCGAGGCCGATGAGGTCGTAGAGCGGCAGATAATCGGATTCGACCTTGTGGCGTTCGAAGATATTGTACTGCGGCTGCTCCATGGTCGGCGGCGTGATGCGCAGATCGCGGGCCACGGCATAGGCTTCCGTCAATTGCTGCGCCGACCATTCCGACGTCCCCCAATAGAGCACCTTGCCCTGGGCGACAAGATCGTGCATCGCCCGGACCGTTTCCTCGACCGGCGTGTCGATATCCGGGCGATGGCAGAAATAGAGGTCGAGGTAATCGACCTGAAGTCTCTTCAACGCGGCATGGCAGGCATCGGTCACGTGCTTGCGCGACAGGCCGCGCTGCGTCGGCTTCTGGCCTCCCCAGAACACCTTGCTGGAGACGACGAAGCTGTCGCGGCTCCAGCCAAGCGATTTCAGCGCCTCGCCCATGACGATCTCGGACTTGCCGCTTTCGTATCCTTCGGCATTGTCGAAGAAGTTCACCCCATTGTCATAGGCAAGCTTCATCAGGTCGACGGCGTCGCCACCATTGACCTGCTTGCCGAATGTCACCCATGAGCCGAAGGAGAACTCGCTCACTTGCAGACCCGACTTTCCCAGACGACGATATTCCATCATGCAGCTCCTGAAAAACGTGCCGGCCGCTCGCCGGCATTGCGCGATCGATCGACGACCGACTCGCGTAATCTATGGCATGAACGTCGATATGCGAGGAGCGGAAAGAAAAAGGGCGCTCGACGACATCAGCCGGAGCGCCCGTTGCATGCAATCGACGACGTTTGCGGCGGAGGTCGACAGCAGCTGAGGCAGATGACGAGATTCGGAACGGATTGGCAACATGCAAGTGGAGTTGCGGACGTTATCGCCCGCCGATCGCCCGGGTCATCCACCTGTTATCCACAGCCTATCCACAGGCACGGCGGCTACGACCACAGCAACTTCAATGACATTCGCCGGGCGGCAATCCGCACGTCGCAAATCCTCTGTGACCGTTGAATGACACTGCGCTTTTGTTTGTCCGCCCGGATATAAACCGCGACCCGGCTCAGCTAGATTCAATTCTCTTCCCGACCGTGGCGGCGGACGCCGGGAGGAAGTGGGCGGTGGGCAACATGAGGGCCCGCCGCCCTCTTTTCATTCAGCCAGTTTTCATTCAGGCGGTGCGCGAGCTTCTATAGACCGAGACACCAAGCTCCCTGATTTTCTTGCGCAGCGTGTTGCGGTTGAGGCCGAGAAGATCGGCCGCCTTGATCTGGTTGCCGCGCGTTGCCGTCAGCGCAGCGAGGATCAGCGGATATTCCATTTCCGTCAGCACGCGGTCGTAGAGGCCGGGCGGCGGCAGGTTTTCGCCGAAGCCCGAGAAATAGGTGCGCATATTCTCCTCGACGGCCTGGGCAATCGTCATCGAGCCGCTGCGCATCGGACCCTTGTCGATCGGGCTGTCGGGCACGTCGGAGCGAAGTTCCGCGTCGATGATCTCGCGGGTGATGACATCCTGAGGATAGAGCGCCATCAGGCGGCGGATGAGGTTTTCCAGCTCGCGGACATTGCCCGGCCAGGCATAGGCCTTCATCAGTTCCAGCGCTTCCTGATCGAAGCGCTTGGAGCCGAGTCCCTCCTTCTCCGCCTGCTGGATGAAATGGCGCACGAGATCGGGAATGTCCTCGGCGCGGTCGCGCAGCGGCGGCAGGCGCAGCGGCACGACGTTGAGGCGATAATAGAGATCCTCGCGGAAGAGGCCTTGGTTGATCGCCTGTTTCAAATCTTTGTTGGTGGCGGCGACGATGCGCACGTCGGTGCGGATTGGCGTACGGCCGCCGACGGTGGTGTATTCGCCCTGCTGCAGCACGCGCAGGAGCCGGGTCTGGGCGTCCATCGGCATGTCGCCGATTTCGTCGAGGAACAGCGTGCCGCCTTCGGCCTGCTCGAAGCGGCCGGTCGATCGGGTCTGCGCGCCGGTGAAGGCGCCCTTCTCGTGGCCGAAGAGTTCGGATTCGATCAGGTCGCGCGGGATTGCCGCCATGTTGATCGCGACGAAGGGGCCGTTGCGGCGCTTGCCGTAATCATGCAGGGCGCGGGCGACGAGCTCCTTGCCGGTGCCGGATTCGCCGGTGATCATCAGCGTCAGGTCGGTCTGCATCAGCCGGGCGAGCACGCGGTAGATTTCCTGCATCGCCGCCGAGCGGCCGACGAGCGGCATGCCATCCTGCATGTCCTCTTCGAGCTTGGCGGGCTTGCGCTTCGGCTCGGCGAGCGCCCGGCCGATAATGCCGATCAGCTCGGTGAGATCGAAGGGTTTCGGCAGATAGTCGTAGGCACCCTTCTCCGAGGCCTTGATGGCGGTCATGAAGGTGTTCTGCGCGCTCATGACGAGGACGGGCAGATCGGGACGCGCCTTTTTGATACGCGGCAGCAGATCGAAGGCATTTTCGTCGGGCATCACCACGTCGGTAACGACGAGATCGCCCTCACCCGCCGAAATCCAGCGCCAGAGGGTAGCGGCGTTGGAGGTGATGCGAACGTCATAGCCGGCGCGGCTCAAAGCCTGGTTGAGCACGGTGCGGATGGCCGCATCATCATCTGCAACGAGGATCGTAGCTGTCATCGAGAAGGTCCTGTCGAGCTTGCGGAAGAGGCGTCTTCGAGCGAGGCGTCCTTCGACGCCGGCATAAGGACGCGGAATGTCGTGCGGCTATTCTGGCTGTCGCATTCGATGATGCCGCCGTGATCGCCGATGATCTTGGCGACCAACGCCAGGCCGAGGCCGCTGCCGTTAGTCTTGGTGGTGATGAACGGATCGAAAAGATGCGGCAGCAGATCGGCGGGAACGCCAGGACCGTTATCGTGGACGCAGAACTCCAGCGGCAGCGAGATCTTTTCGCGCGTGCCGGCGACCGAAAGGCGGATGCCCGGGCGATAGGCGGTCGTCAGCATGATTTCGCCGTCCGGCCGGTCACCGACCGCTTCGGCAGCATTTTTCACCAGATTGAGGAAGACCTGCACGAGCTGATCCCGATTGGCATAGACGGCCGGCAGCGACGGGTCGTAACTCTCGGTCACGCGGATGTTGCGGGCAAAACCCGCCTTGGCGACGGCCTTCACGTGATCGAGCACGGAATGGATATTGACCGGCATGCGGTCGACCGGACGCTCGTCGGAAAAGACTTCCATGCGGTCGACCAGCGAGACGATGCGGTCGGTTTCATCGCAGATCAGCCGGGTCAGCGCCCGGTCGTCGTCGATTGCAGACTGTTCGAGAAGCTGGGCGGCACCGCGGATGCCGGAGAGCGGGTTCTTAATTTCGTGCGCCAGCATCGAAGCGAGGCCGGTCACCGAACGGGCGGCGGCGCGATGCGTCAGCTGCCGGTCGATCTTGTCGGCCATCGAGCGTTCCTGAAAGACGATGACGACGGCGCCTGGTTCGCTGAGCACCGGGGCGACATAGAGGTCGACAAGCTTGTCCTGGCCGAGACGCGGCGAACTCAGGTCGACGCGATATTCGTTGACCGGGGCCTTGCGCTCCCGCACCTGGTCGATCAGGGCGAGCAGCGGGCTGCCGAAGGGAATGAAGGTCGAGATGCGGTAACGCGCCAGATGCGAGGCGCTGGCGCCGAAGAAGGCCTCCGCCTCCCAATTGGCGAAAACGACGAAGCCGGATTCGTCGACCATGACGACGGGGTTCTGGATGGCGTTGAGCACGGCCATGGCGACGGTCCCGCCGGCCTGATCGGGCGGAGAAGTCGTATCCTTCGTCATGCCGCCTCCCGGCTGTCGACAACACCCGATGCCAATGCCTCGTAAAGGCGCGCGGCCACCTCGCGCGGATCGCGCGAGGTCATGATCACAGCCTTGTCGCCGCCGGCGAGATCAGCGGCGAAACGGTCGAGATACCAGCCGAGATGCTTGCGGGCGTGGCGGATCGCCACCGCCTCTCCGTAGAAATCCAGCATCATCGTGTAATGTTCGACGGCGATATCGGCGATCTCGTGTGGCGGAGGCTCCGCTGCACCGGCAAGCACACCGGCATGCCACGGCCTGCCTTGGCAGCCCCTGCCGATCATGACGGCATCGGCGCCGGAGCGGCGCAATATTTCCTGCGCGTCCTCGGCCGTTTCGACATCGCCATTGGCGATCAGCGGAATGGAGATTTCTTCACGGACGGGACGGATCGCATCCCAATCGGCGCGGCCTTCATAGAATTGCATGCGGGTGCGCCCATGAATGGTCACGAGCTGTATGCCGGCCGCCTCGGCGCGGCGCGCAATCTCGGGCGCGTTGATGGAGCTCTCGTCCCAGCCGAGGCGCATCTTCAGCGTCACGGGAATATCGACGGCCTTGACCGTCGCCTCGATGAGGCCGAGCGCGTGATCGGGATCGCGCATCAACGCCGAGCCGGAGTAACCGCCTATCACCTTCTTTGCCGGGCAGCCCATATTGATGTCGATGAGATCGGCGCCATGATCGGCAGCGATCTTCGCCGCCTCCGCCATCCAATGCGCCTCGCGGCCGGCAAGCTGCACCATATGCGGCCGGAAGCCTGCGGCTTTGAGCCGCGACCAGGATTCGGCCGTGTCGTTGACCAGTTCGCGGCTCGCCACCATTTCGGTCACGACGAGGCCGGCGCCGAAGCGCCAGGCGAGTTCGCGGAAGGGCATGTCCGTGACGCCGGACATCGGCGCCAGAACGACGCGGTTCCGCACGGATACGGATCCGATTCGGAAAGGCGCTGCGAGGTCCTTGGAAATCAAATGATTATCTTTCGGGCACACTATAGAACTGCATGATTTTTAGCCATTGTTCCCCGGCTTGCCAAGGGGGCTAAGATCGAAATCGATATTTTTCGGGCAGATGCTGGAAAAGGCCAAAACAAGACGTTAGAGCACTCGGGTCAATTCCGCATAATTTAGGGGATTTATGCTGCAAATGCCTTCTAAGCAACCGATATCGGCTGGAATTGTCATCGTCGCCGCCGGCCGCGGCGAGCGTGCAGGCTCCTCCGAGGAAGGCCCCAAGCAGTATCGCCTGATCGGCGGCAAGCCGGTTATCGCTCATACGCTTGAAAACTTCATGACGTGGGGGCCGACGACCGAGATCGTCGTCGTTATTCATCCTGATGACGAGGCACTGTTTGCAAAGGCGTTGCGCCACATCGTCTCGGCAACCCCGATCGAAACCGTGCATGGCGGCGCGACCCGGCAGCAATCCGTGCTGGCCGGGCTGAGATACCTCAAGAGCAAGCAAATCAGCCATGTGCTGATCCATGACGCGGTGCGGCCGTTCTTCGACCATGCGCTTCTCGACCGCATCGCCGAGAACCTTGGCGACGGCGCGCAGGCAGTGCTGCCGGCGATCCCGGTCACAGACACGCTGAAACGTGCCGACAGTGCCGGCACCGTGCTGACGACGGTGTCGCGCGACCACCTCTACGCCGCGCAGACGCCGCAATCCTTCGCCTTCGAAACGATCCTCGACGCGCATGAAAAGGCGGCGGCGAGCGGGCGCAGCGATTTCACCGACGATGCCTCGATCGCGGAATGGGCGGGCATTCCGGTGACGATCGTCGAGGGCGCGGCCGATAACGTCAAACTCACGGTGAAGAAGGATATCGCCATGGCCGACGACAAACTGTCGACGTCGCTGCTTCCTGATGTGCGCACCGGCAATGGCTACGACGTGCACCAACTCGTAGCGGGTGATGGCGTCACACTCTGCGGCGTGTTTATCCCGCACGACCAGAAGCTCAAAGGCCACTCGGATGCCGACGTCGCGCTGCATGCGCTGACGGATGCGCTGCTCGCCACCTGCGGCGCCGGCGATATCGGTGACCATTTCCCGCCCTCCGACCCGCAATGGAAGGGAGCGGCGTCGCGCATCTTCATCGAGCATGCCGCGCGGATCGTGCGTGAGCGCGGCGGCACGATCATGAATGCCGATGTCTCGCTGATCGCCGAGGCGCCGAAGGTCGGCCCGCATCGCGAGACCATGCGGATGAGACTGTCGGAGTATCTCCGCATCGATATCGAGCGCTGCTCGGTTAAGGCGACGACCAACGAGACGATCGGCTTCGTCGGCCGGCGCGAAGGCATCGCGGCGATCGCCACGGCGACCGTCGTCTATCGCGGGGGGAATCGATGAGCCTTTTTCCCGAGGACATTCTGTCGGCGGCGCAGATGATTATCCGGGACTTCACGGCCGCGGGACTGATGATCTCGACCGCCGAATCGTGCACCGGCGGGCTGATATCAGGCGCGCTGACCGAGATATCGGGTTCATCGGCCGTCGTCGACCGCGGCTTCGTCACCTATACCAATACCGCAAAGATGGAGCTGCTTGGCGTGCAGGAGGCAACGCTGTTGCGCTTCGGGGCGGTCTCCGAGGAAACGGCGCGGCAAATGGTGCATGGCGCCCTCTTCCGCTCGCGCGCGGCGATCGCCGTCGCCGTCACCGGCATTGCCGGCCCCGGCGGCGGATCGGCGGAAAAACCGGTCGGCCTCGTGCATCTCGCCGCCCAATCGCGCGCCGGCGCGCTCGTCCATCGGAAAATGCTCTATGGCGATATCGGCCGCAGCGAGGTTCGGCTGGCAACGGTCGGAACGGCGCTGGAGATGGTGCGCTCCCTCCTTGACGGACGCCGGCAATCGCCGCGTCAGGCCGGCGCGTAGATCCTGCTCGCCCTAGTCTCGAAGGCTTCCGTGAACATGCGGAAGGCGCGGTCGAACATCGAGCCCATCAATGCCCCCAGAATGCGGCTCTTGAACTCGTAGTCGATGAAGAAATCGACTGTGCAGCCGCCGGTCGGCGTCTCGGCGAAATGCCAGCGATTGTCGAGGTATCTGAACGGGCCGTCGATATATTTGACCTCGATGACGTGCTCGGCGCGGTTCAGCAACACCTGCGTCGTGAAGGTCTCGCGGATCGCCTTGTATCCCACCGTCATATCGGCAACGAGCAGGATCTTGCCATCGCGCTCTTTGCGGCTCCTGATGGCGAGCGCTTCACAGAGCGGCAGGAATTCCGGATAGCGCTCGACATCGGCAACGAGGTCAAACATCTGATCGGGCGTGTGCGGGACGGGACGATGGGTTTCGAATTGCGGCATAGGCGGCAATTAAGCGGGCCGGGCGAGAAGATCAAGAAGCTCACGCATCTGACGGCGGGATTTTAGCTGGAGCACGGGTACTTCAGGGCCATGTTCAGCAATGCCGGCAGTGATGCGCGGTGCGATTTTCTCCTCGAATGTCCAGATGAAGCGCAGGAATTCCAAATCGATCTTCTCGGGACAGCCCGGTGCCATTTCCGGGCGGTTGCGACCGATCCATTTCGCCCATCGGCTGATTGCGCCCCAGATACAGAGAAGTCGCGGCATTCGGACCCAGAGGACGAAATCGGTCCGCGGCATCCGAATGTCCAACGAGGACGGATTGCTGCCATCCATAATCCAGCGTTCTTCGAGGATGCGGCTGGCGATGATATTTCTCTGCTCTGCCCTTTCGCGCACCACCCAGCCGGGAAGCCAGAAAACGTCGCGATCGAGCGAAATATACGGCAGCCCGAAGCGCTTGGCGATCTTCAGCGAAATAGTTGATTTTCCGCCACCCGAGCAGCCCACGACGAGGATGCGTCCGGCTCTACGGATATGCTCCGCAGCCTGTTCGATGTCGGTGATCGTCTGATGCGGCGGCAGCTCTGCTCTCTGGTCCATCGTGTCGTCCTCGGTCCGTCTGCGCCAAAGGCTGCCCCTCACCCTAACCCTCTCCCCGTAAACGGGTAGAGGGGACGTGCCAAACGCAGCGTTAAAGTTGAGGAGGCGAGTGCGGCATATCCCCTTCGCCCCGTTTACGGGGAGAAGGTGCCGGCAGGCGGATGAGGGGCATGCGGCGATCGGGAGGGCGAGGATATTCTCATGTCGCGGAGCGCGAACCCTTACTCAGCTGCCATCAGCAGCTTCTTTTCGCGCGCCGCTCTCAGCCTTGCGAAATCGTCGCCAGCATGGTGGGAGGAGCGGGTCAGCGGACTGGAGGCAACCATCAGGAAGCCCTTGCTGTAGGCGACCGTCTCGTAGGACTTGAACTCGTCCGGCGTGACGAAGCTTTCGACCTTGTGATGCTTGCGGGTCGGCTGCAGGTACTGGCCGATCGTCAGGAAGTCGACATCGGCGGTGCGCAGGTCATCCATCAGTTGCAGCACCTCGTTGCGCTCCTCGCCGAGGCCGACCATGATGCCCGATTTGGTGAACATCGTGGGATCGAGTTCCTTCACCCGCTGCAAGAGACGGATGGAGTGGAAGTAGCGGGCGCCGGGGCGAACCGTCAGATAATTGCCGGCGACCGTTTCCATATTGTGGTTGAAGACGTCGGGCTTGGCGGCGACGACCCGCTCCAAGGCACCCGGCTTCTTCAGGAAGTCCGGCGTCAGGATCTCGATCGTCGTTGCCGGCGAAGCGGCGCGGATCGCCCAGATCACCTTTTCGAAGTGTTCGGCGCCGCCGTCCTCCAGGTCGTCGCGGTCGACCGAGGTGATGACGACGTGGGATAGGCCCATTTCCTTGACCGCCTTGGCGACGTTCTCCGGCTCGGCCATATCGAGCGCGTTCGGCTTGCCGGTGGCGACATTGCAGAAGGCGCAGGCGCGCGTACAGATCTCGCCCATGATCATGAACGTCGCGTGCTTCTTGTCCCAGCACTCGCCGATATTCGGGCAGCCGGCCTCCTCGCAGACGGTGACGAGCTTGTGCTCCTTCACGATCGCGCGCGTTTCGGCATAGCCCTTGGAGGTCGGCGCCTTGACGCGGATCCAGTCCGGCTTGCGCATGACCTCGGTATCGGGCCGATGCGCCTTCTCGGGATGGCGCACGCGCTTGGCGTCAGGGTTGATCGTATCGAGGATGGTCACCATTGCAGTATCAGCCTTCCGCCGCCCCTAAGCGGCATCATCTCTTGGATCTAAAGCGCATCGCGATCTTTCAGATTCGCTCCTCGCGCTTTAGCTCTTTGTTTTTCCGCATGTCGTTGCCGCAAAACCGCTGCACACTTTTGCGCGACATGCTTTAGCGCCGCACCAGCCGCGCCAGGAATATCAGCAGGCAGGCGCCGAGGAAACCCGTCACGAAATAACCGAGCCGTCCGCCGGCAAGCTGGACATGGAACTCAGCGAGGATGGCAGTGGCGACGACCGAGCCGACGATGCCGAGCACAATGTTCAGGAAAATCCCATACCGCGCCTCCATCAGCTTGCCGGCAAGCCAACCCGCAAGCCCGCCGATGATGATTGCCGAAATCCAGCCCACGCCTTCCATGCCTGCCCTTACCCTTAAGCGACCGCCCTGGCGATCAGCACCACGATGATGGCGCCGACGGTGGCGTGGATGATCTGCACGACCAGCGCGTTTTCAATGCCCAGCGAAATGCCGAGCGCGCTGAACAGATAACCGCCGACGAAGGCGCCGATGATTCCGCTCAGCAGGCATCTGATCAAGCCGCCGCCACCGACGACCAGACTTGCGAGGAAGCCTGCAACCAGGCCGATCAGCAAAAACACCAACAACGCCTGCGTCTCCATAGACATGATGATTTCCTTTCGTTTTTTCCAGCCCCCGATGGATGGCCTAGGCCATCCCGTAGGATGGCTTCGCCGCCTCTGCGGGACGGCTTGCCGCCCTGGGATAGAGGGCAGCCCTGGAAATTATCAAGCGTTCAGCACGCGGCCATAGGCATCGAGCACCGCTTCCTTCATCGTTTCGGAGACTGTGGGATGCGGGAAGATGGTGTGCATCAATTCTTCCTCGGTCGTCTCCAGGTTCATCGCAACGACGAAGCCCTGGATGAGCTCGGTGACTTCGGCGCCGACCATGTGGGCACCGAGCAGTTCGCCGGTCTTCTTGTCGAAGATCACCTTCACCATGCCCTGGTCTTCACCGAGCGCGATCGCCTTGCCGTTTGCCGCGAAGGAGAAGCGACCAACGCGAATGTCGCGGCCGAGTTCCTTGGCTTTCGCTTCGGTGAGCCCGACGGAAGCGACCTGCGGATTGCAATAGGTGCAGCCGGGAACCTTACCCTTATCGGTCGGATGAATGTTCGGCAGGCCGGCGATCCTTTCGACGCAGACGACACCCTCATGCTCGGCCTTGTGCGCCAGCATCGGCGGGCCGGCAACGTCGCCGATCGCATAGATGCCGTCGACATTGGTCTTGCCGTAACCGTCGGCGACGACACAGCCGCGGTCGGTCTTGATGCCGAGCGCTTCCAATCCGAGATTTTCGATGTTGCCCTGAACGCCGACGGCGGAGATCATCCGGTCGGCGGTAATCTGCTGCACCTTGCCATCCGCAGTCTCGACATGGGCGGTGATGCTGCCGGCACCCTTCTCGACCTTCGTGACCTTGGCGCTGGTGAAGATCTTCAGGCCGCGCTTTTCAAGCTGCTTGCGGGCGATGGCGGTGATCTCGGCATCTTCGACCGGCATGATGGTCGGCATGACTTCGACAACCGTCACGTCGACGCCCATCGAGCGGTAGAAGCTGGCGAATTCGATGCCGATCGCGCCCGAGCCCATGACGATCAGCGACTTCGGCAGCGCATCCGGCTTCAGCGCCTCGAAATAGGTCCAGATCAGCTTGCCGTCGGGCTCGATGCCGGGCAGCGCGCGCGGGCGGGCGCCGGTGGCGATGATGATGTGCTTGGCGGTGTAGGTGCCCTCGCCCTTGACATTCTTCGGCAGCGGGTGCTGCGGCTCGACGACCGGCTTCGACGACTTGCCGACGACGATCTCGCCTGGTTTGGTGATCTTTCCCTCGCCCCAGATGATGTCGATCTTGTTCTTCTTCATCAGGAAGCCGACGCCGGCGTTGAACCGCAGCACCCGCTGCCGAAGAATGTCAAGGGCGAGGG
>Ga0102593_1001245_pt1 | contig 26517 bp, 19 predicted proteins | sample AraplaCol_mMS_r2_2_FD_76862 | JGI IMG/M metagenome (GOLD analysis project Ga0102593, IMG submission 76862) | Arabidopsis root microbial communities from North Carolina, USA - plate scrape MF_Col_mMS_r2 (SPADES assembly) (version 2) | ecosystem: Host-associated > Plants > Roots > Endosphere...
GGTTATCGGGGAAGGGCGTGGGGTCTGGAAGGGGGGGGGGGGGGGGGGGATGGAAAGAGAGGGGGTACTGTAACGGGTTGGACCCGCTCCATACTATATGGCCGTGCCATATAGCCTTTCCCCACACGCTTCTGTTCTGCCACCGCCTTACACACGATGTTTCTATTGTTCTGCTTGTTCCACTTCTCCTCTCCAAGCTTTTTGTAGACAGCATGTCGGCATAGTCAGTATTGAATCAATTTGGTTTAGCCCTTCGAACTGGACACAGTTTGCCGGAAATTTATTATTTTGTAGTCTCTTATTCCACTTGTAGAACTGGAATAGTTTGGCTTTTCCCGCGTCGACTTGGTATAATTCTGCGAGACTGTTCTGGATAGAATATTCGGGGAAAGAACTAAGTCTGTATTTATTGTAGTTCCGGTGTATAACCGAAGTATTCTGGAGTAGAGGTATATTGTGAATCCTAGTCCGACGCTTCTAGTTAATAGAAGGATCGAAAATTATTACTGTTGAAATACGAGTTAACACTTATCGTCGCTGTTCTAACGGTTCTACCGATTCTAATATCAGTATAATTTAGGAAACGCAGTCTGGCGGGCCGGATAACTATACTGACAAGAAGAACTGCCTTTTGTTTGTCTTGTTTGCATAAGCAACATTCTAGAAGCCCTCGAGACCATACCAGAATATTACGGATGCTGTTTTTACACTGTTATTTACAGACGTACGGGAATACTGCCAAGAAAGGGATTCAAGGGTCGGTTAACCCTAATAGATATAGCGCAGTTTCAAAAGAGACGTTGAGAAAGAATCTCTGTGTAAAGGTGGTGAATCTGATTTCGATCCATACTGTTAGGCTGCGGCATATCCGCTCCAATAGATATTGGGTTCATATCTATATCCACAAATATCTATATCCAAATTGCAGATATTCTTGGATATCTGTACTAGTATAAATCTTATTTTATTATCTATTTTCAGTCAATTATATATATTTAATCTATTTTGTTTTTAGAATCAAATATACAATTGTTTTGTTTTTACTATTCAATATCTACTGTTTTTGTATTTTTTTAATAAAATCTTATAAAATAATATTGTATTTAATATAAACAATAAATTTATTATTATTACAATCTTATTTTTTAATATTTAAAATATAGATTTTACTATCAGAAAAGATTTTATCAATTTGTAGAATATAGAATAGATTTTATAGTAAAATATATATTTGTATATAAATAAATAGTAATATATTTCTCTAAAAACTATTGTAAAAAACAATCTATTTCAAAATTTATTGTTTATTTATAAATTATATATCAAATAAACTACTAATATATCTATTATTTTATTGTTATCTCTAAAATATATTGTATTTTGTAAAAAATTGAAACAATTTGTATTCAAAATTTGTATATAATAGATTTAGTAATTTTAACTGAAATTTTTATTTCTAAAAACAATATAGATAATTGTAGATATCTGTACAATTATTTTTATTGAATTGTATCAGTTATTTTTTCTAATCAATCAGCTAGACTTCGGCAATGGGTCCAAATGGGTCCAACTTTTGGACCCATACCCAACCCATAATGGGTTATGGATTTTTTCAAAATGATATATCTATCCCGATAGATATCTATAGATTTTTCATGGATATCTATATAGGTACAAAAAATCTATATTGTATATAAATTTGAGATTTGGTATAGATAATTCAGTTTACTGATTATTATAATTTTGATATATTTTCTCTAATACAGAATTTTATAGCTGTATAGCAACAGTCTTTTTTTAAATTATATTTTTTTTTAAAATCAGCAGAAGAATCTTTGAATCTGATTATATATTATTTTCAAATCAAATTGTTAAATTTAGATAGTAGTAGTTCTATTTTTGTAATATATAAAATTTTGGCTGTTTTGATACTCAATTTCAGAAAAATATAGAGATATATATTTCTGTAAAGATAGTATATACTCTAGTACAACTAAGATCAAATTTGTTTTTTATTTCAAGAACTACTAAAATCTAGAATACAGATAAATACTAATAAATAATAATATCTATTATTATTAATTTCTTTATTTTTACTGTAGATATCTAGATAATAAAAAGTTTTTAGAAATAGAGAATCTATTTTATAGATAAGATAGTTTTTTATACAAAAACTGTTCAGAATAAAATTTTTTTGACTAAAAAAATAGAAAATAGATTGACAATAGATATTAGATAGATTTTTGATAGATATTATAGATTAATAATAGATTTTTAATAGATTTTCGATATATTATATAAATTTGATAAATTGGTAATAGAATTTAGTAGATCAGATCTGTATTTATAGCCAATAAAATATTATTTTTTTATATTATTTTTATTTGTTTTTTTTTCTAATTGGATTTAGAAAAATCTGTCTATTCAGTTAATTTTTTTGCTAAAAATATATTTTTTTCTAATATATTTTATTCTTTCTACAGCTATTTTTCAGTTGATATCAATATATTCTAAGACCAAAATCAGTAGTCTGATTTTCTGTTTTTTTTTTATAAAAAAAATACAGATCAGTTAACTGATTTTATTTTTTTATATTTTTTTATTATACCGATAAACAGTATTTTTGATTTTTATTCAATCGAAAATAGCAAATCTGATTTTCTCCGATCAAACAATCTTTTTTTTCCAGATTTATTTATTTGTATTAATTCTGATCGGAGAAAGATATTTGTATTTTACAACAGTATAATTTATACAGATTGGATTAATTGATAATTCCAGACAGATTTTGGACAGAAAAACAATTTCAAATAGAATACAAATTACAATTTAGATATCTGGAATTATTTTGATCAGATTGCTGTTTATAAAAATAGAATACCAAAAATTATATATAAAAACTATATCCGGATTTTAGAATATTCTGTATCAGTTTTATCTAATAGTAAAAATCTATATAGTATATCAAATCTGTTAAAATATTTCAAAACAACAGATTGCCAAAAAACTAAAATCAACAGAAAAAAAAATATTTTTCAGTTTCTAATATCAGAAATATATTCTCTATTTACTACTATTTATTTTATATTAACTATTTTAGAACCAAACAGCTATTCAGTTATTTTTATAAATTATATAGAAAATACAGTTATTGTAGTTTTTTATTTTAAATTGTTTACTATTCTATTTTATTGAATATCCAATTTTCTATATTTTTATCCAATCTGTATATTTAGTATTTTTTTCTCCGATAATATCTTCTGCAATAACAATTCGATAACAATTATAAAATATTATCCAAGATAAACAATATTCTATTTTCAAAATTCTTTTTTCTGAATCAAAAATATTGATTGTACTAGATTGTTAGATTTTTCTTTATAATCAGATTTTTATAACAATTACTGATTATTTTGTTAATATCAACTGAATATATTAAAAAATTTTTCTTGGATTTAAACTATTATATAGTTTATATACTGATATAAATCTAAATACAGTTCTTTTTGAGATTTTGATCTATTACAATATCCAAAATCGAATTTTTGGAATTACAACAGACAATATAATAAATAACAAAATTTTAGTAGATATAATTCAGCAAATATTCTCTAGTAAAACTACTGTTATCAGAATTTTTTGTTTTGTATATATTATTCAATTCTGTCTGAATCAGTTTTTTGATTATTTTAAAACTGTATTTCAAAATAATACCGCTGAAACAAAATAGACCGATCAGCAATTATCTGCAGCAAAAATAAATATAAAACAATAAAAATATAAGATCTCAGATATATTGAATAAAATCCGCTATTTTACAATTTATATCTATATCAGTTTTCAATACCGAAAGATTTTTCTCTAGTTTCAGTCTAAAAAATCTAGATTAGTATCTATTCAAAATATCCGAATTCGATAGAATTCAATCTTTTTGATATTTCGATATACTAAAAAACTATACAGCTATTTTATACTATTCTATAAACAGTATAATTGTAAAAAGATATTGTTTAATAATAAAAAATAGTATCAGATTGATTATTTTTTCTGTATTACAAAATCTTTTTTTGACTATACTACTGAACTGTTAAAAACAAAAAAAATTACTATATATCTAATTTTCAAATTTTACAATATATTTTTTGAATATTTTGAGAAATCAATAGATCAGCTAAAAAAAAAACAGATTCTATAGAAAAAACAGATATTCCAATTATTTGAAACTGGCCGACAGAAATTTGATAACTACTATTTATAAATAGATAGTATAAAAAAATATATTTTTGTAATTAGTACTATAGTTATATCAGATAGTAAATTCCAGTTTTTTCAGACTAATAACTGGAAACAAAAATAGTATAATATATATCGCAAATTATTCCAGTCAGTACTGTTTCTATATCAGTAGTATTTTGCTAAAAATCAAATTTTATCTATATTTTAGATATTATTAAAATCTATATCAAAATTTAATACAATACTAAAAAAAATAAAACTACAGTAAAATCTGTTGAAAATAAAACTGTTCAATATTTTGATAGTAGTTAGTTTTGTTTTTAGATTTTTTAATAAAGAATTTTTGTTTTTAATATTCTATACTAATTTATCTAGATCCAGTCGAAATTCTATTTTTGATATAAAAATCAGTTTTGTTTTTCCGCAACTGTATTGTTTATTCGAAATATTTTTTCAATTTCTATAACTGATACTGGTATTGAACAGTTTTTTAATACCGTATATAATATCTACTATTACCGATATAGTTGTTTAAAATCGGAGACTATTGAAGAGATTATACTATTTCTGTATATATCAAGATTTGATTTTCAGAAAACAGAGATAAAGCAGTTTGAAAAAAATTTTATATTGGATAAGATCGAGATATCAAAAAAACAGAATAATAAAAATTTTCAGAATACTGAAATAGTTTCGATTAATGATAATAAAAAAGAGAAAAAAAAAATACTGATATATTTTTTTCTACTGAATTAATAGATTTTGATATTGAGAATAAAGATTTTCAGCAGTTTCTATTATCAGAAAATAGAATTCAGCTACAGATATCTACAAAAAAATATAAAAATAGAGAGAATAATAATTTTGAACAGTACTAGAATTTGAATAATAAAATTTATTTGTATCAATTATTATTATCTAGATTCTTTTATATATAACTAGAATATCTAAAATTACAGCTGAATTTGTATTAATTATACAGTCACGAGATTTTTCGTAGTTTGCCCTGTTTATATCAATATAGATATCTATATAGATATCTATAATGGATTATGGATTTTGAGCTCCGATCTATAATCCATTATAGATCGGAGATTTGGACCCAAAACCCAATCCATCGATGGATTGGATATAGGTACCCATGGGTACCCGTGGGTCGTGCCGAAGTCTACAATCAGCTATTAGATATTTTATAGATTTATTAAATTTACAGTTATAGCTGTAATATTAGACTATATTTTTTTAATTTTTTTAATTTTTAGTTTTTACTGTAAATTTTTATCTACTATTTTTTTTAATATTTTCAATAATCTTTTTTTATTTGATATAATATAATTTATTTATAAATTTTACAGTTAGAATATTTTTTTTATAATAAATCAGATATCTAGTTCAATTCAGATTTTCTATTTTTATTAATCAATATTTTTGATTTTATATATAATCAGTCTATATAAATTTCAAAATCGATTATAAACTAATTATAATTATTAACTATTTCTATATTTTTTTTATTTATATATATTGATTTTTATCTACAATATTATTAAATTTTATTCTGTACTGATTCTACTACTGAAATAGGTATTTTATAGAAAAATTTTGTTGATTGATAATTCAATTTAGAATTTAGTTTAGAATCTAATATAAAAATTTCTATTTTTTAGAATAGTAAAAAAAAATCTGATATCTGAAATAATTTCTATCAAATTATATATACAAAAACAAATAAATCAAAAATTATATATAAAAACTGTTTTTATACAATTATTTATTTTCAGTATCAATATACTGAATTATTATCAATAAAAATATATATTAAAATATTTTTATATTTTCGGAAATTAATTCAGTTAAAATAAATTGATCAGTTTTTTCAAAAAATAGTATATTTTTTTTTCTGACAATAAACTATATTATAATCCAGAATTTTTAATAGACTATATTTAAATAGTTTGAGATAGATTTTCAGCTGAAAAATATATATTATATAATATTGTCTATAAAATTAAACTATATTTTATTTTAACCGAAAAATTATTTTATCAGATATCTATATTCAAAAATAAATAGATTGAATAAAATTATTAATCAGATAATAATATTGATCGATAATAGTATATTTATTGAATATTTTCTATTATATTTTCAGTTTTTGTATATTATATAGATCTCGCCAAAATCCAAGAGTATACGGATGTCCATTGACTTTGAACTCACATATTTGCAAGATCCACTTCAAGTCTAATATTCCATCAGGAAAGCCTTTCCTTCTTATATGCAATTTTAAATTTCTAACAGCCGGACGTTGAACCGCACCACTGAATTAGATAGAAAAGAATCTTCATAAATGAAACATTCCTTCGCATTGAACGGGATCACCCATGAGTATCAGAATGCATAGAAACAAGTGGATATAGAGATAAGTGGACAAAACTATATAGATTGAGAATTGTACTATAGCTACCGTCTAGGCTTATGAGAATATGGCTGGGGATAAAGTACACACAGTACCACCTATGGCCTCGTTGCCGGCAATCTCATCTAAGTGCCAGGTTTCAGTAATTTGCCCGACGCTCGAACAGCATTTATTCTAACAGAATGCTGCCCAGCTAATTCTCTTTGAATTAGGTGTTCATGCGTCACCAATTCGTGTTGCAATTTTATTGGTAGGCAGATGTATGTTCAATCAAAAAATATGTTTTTGCCTAGTGCATCTCAATCCCAGCCATGGGCTCGCCCCATTCATATGCGCACGCACAAGGCTTTCGAAGCCACCGAGACGACCATTATAGGTTGGAAAACGTTTATCACTTTGGTCGTTTTTGTATTCATTTTAAAAGTAGATGAATGCCACGTTATCAAAAGTCCAGTCATCATTTAGAACTTTCATGGCGAAAAACTAAACGTTCATACGTTGATCCGCAAACGAAAGTTCCGACTTTTTGGCTTGGTGTATGTTGTTATACAAGATAAATACAAATTGAAGCTACGTCAAGTTGGCAGATTATCAGTAATACAGATTCGGCTTAGTTATTTCGGTGTAATAGGTCGCAATGGCTTGATATATCATGCAGACTGTCTACATAAGCAGTGAAGATACAGGGGTTAAGTGAAGCCTATCAATAGCTACGGCATTGAGCATTCGACGTATAGTAATTCTAGATGCAGCGCATGAACTTGGAGTTGATTCATCTCTATGTAGCGTATTGGGAATTTCAAGAAATCTGGCGAAATTGAACATGCGCTTTATGGTCAAGCTTGCGCGAACCCACCCAGTTTACCCGATTACAAGAGCCAAGAAGCGAATCTACACATTTGTTTCTTCGAAGCGAGGAATTTAGTCCTCGGTCACAAGCCATTGATCACCAACCCGAAAACCGGTAGGCCAGGGATCAGTTGGATCCAAAACGTATTGTTTGAATGAATTAATCCAAGCACTTCCTTTGACCGTCGGTTCAATAGCTTCATAATCTCCGACCCTCGTTGCTCCTCGGATATGACAATCAAATGTACTCCCAATAATACTTCGGTGGGTAAAATGCTCACCAATACCGAGCAAGCCGCGAGCATGGAGAATGGCCATTCTTGCACAGCTTCCCGTGCCACATGGGCATCTATCAAATCGACCAGGAGATACAACAACTGTATTCACGGCTTCCATGTTCTGTCTATCCAGAGGCTCTGTAAACTCAACGATGCTCACGCCTTTGATGTCGGGGTTCTCTGGATGAACTGGGATATATGAGGACTTGTTAAGCGCACGCTTGACTGCCTCCGCGATTTGAATCAGCCTTGGACCATTTGTGTGTTTGATCTTGACGCCAATCTTCGTAGCATCGATGACTGCATAAATCATGCCTCCCCAGGCAATGTCCAGGGTAAGTCGTCCCAGCTCTGGAAGTTCAGGGACTTCTATCTGATAATCCAACTTGAATACGAATGCAGGTACATTGTTAAAAGCAACTGTCTTGACTTTTCCATCTTGACAATCTGCGTCAACGGTCACCAGTCCTGCAGGTGTATCTAATATCAAAGTCGTCAGAGGTTCGACCATATTCACTATTCCCGTCTCCAAGAGAACCGTGGTCGTGGCAATAGTATTCCCTCCAGACATCGGTGGATATTCGTCGCTCTCCATAATGATAAATCCGGCATCGGCCGCAGGATTTGCTGGCGGCAGAACGAGATTTAGACACATTGCAGAGCGTCCCCGAGGCTCCTGCATGAGAAGCTGTCGAATATGATCTTCTTTGTCCCGAAAATGAGCCATCTTATCATACATTGTGTCGCATCCTTTTGGGTTCATAACACCGCCGGTAATAACATCGCATGTTTCACCTTCACAATGGCAGCCTACCACTTGAATATGGCGTTTGAAATTTACCATCATGAAAAGGAAGAGGTTGAGAAGAAAATGAGTTCAGGAAATTTGGATACACAATATATTGAGTTGCATGTATTGATGCTACAACTGCTCTGGACATTCTAACCTATTTATATTGAGTATTGACTTCCTTGCAAAAATATATCGAGACCGCCAAAAGAATTTTTTGCCGATCAATTTGCCCTAAACGGAATCTCGGGAACAATAGCGAGTTCTACGAAGCTTCATGTTTGCTGGATTTAACCTACCAAGCGAATCAAAAACGGCGATGCTCGTTTTCTCAGTAAAAGGGGATCCCCCTCATCATCCAAAGATAGCAGACACTGAGTAGTCTCGGCAATTTAGCCGATCAGACGCCATAGGGAGAACGCTTAAGTTACCGAGCCCAATATCATGATCGAGCACCGCTGGGCCCGGTTAGCTTGCCGAACACCCCATCTCGTCCTTGTATATAATATGGTCGCCGAGAATGTTCACATCTAACAATTGGCTCTCAAACCCCCTAAAACTCCTTACAATTATTTTCATAGATGGAATTGTGCTTTCGAAAATACTCCATCGCCGAACACTTCTACGCTCGAGTGATCCAATATGGACAACATCCAAACTCTCGGCAACAACGCCATTTTCCAATTATTTATAAACCTTACGAAGGATGAAGCATTGTCATTCCGAAACACTATCGAGCAAACTCTCGAGGACTTTTCAGTCAGCGGCGAGCGCCAGTTCCAACCTGAACCTAGTGCGGTAACGCGACCCGACGGCCAACGAACTCTCTTTCGCGCCTTTACTTCTGGTTCGAGTGTTGGTGCAAAGATTGTCGTTGAGCCTGCACTTGAACCTGATGGAAAGAAAGAGCCTCTCCATGGCATATTGATCTTGATGGATGAAAAGGGAAATTTGACCGGCGTGCTAGGTGCCGAGGAGGTCACAGGCTATCGAACCTCTATGAACGTGATGGTGCCATTTTCTTGGAGGAAGCATGTCGATAATATTTTGATTTTTGGAGGAGGTGTTCAAGCTTTATGGCATGCACGCCTTATACTTACACTGAGAGGTTCTGAAGTGAAAACAATCACATTTGCCAATCCCTTCAAAGACCAAGTTGACAAATTGATTGAAACGGTCTCTGAAGAGAACAATACCCGTTGGAAGTCGAATTTATCATTCCATTTTATCGATACTACTGCGTCCGACTTTCAACAGCAGATTAAGGCTCGCCTGAGTGACATTGACTGCGTCTTCTGTACTACTCCTTCTCGAAAGGCCCTCTTCCCCGCTAGCTACTTGACTATGAGAAACGGCAATGGGCGTCAACCTTTCATTTCGGCTATTGGGTCCTGGCAGTCGGATATGATGGAGCTAGATCCCGCATTGCTACATTATGCTATCGCTTCTGAAACCGGATACAATCCCTCTAGTGACGAATCTCAAGGGGTGATGCTTGTTGACGATCGTGACTATGCTCTTCGCAATTCAGGGGAGGTGGTACAGAGCAAAATAGCTGCCAGTGATATGGTTGAGTTGGGCCAGATTATTGCCCTGAGAAGTGGGAAGACCAAGCCTCTCAACAGCCAGCACATTCAGAAGACGAATTCGTTTATATCGCAGGGCTTCGTTGTTTACAAAAGCATTGGTGTCGGTCTCACTGACTTGACGGCAGCCAATGCTACTCTTGCTCTGAAGAAGCAGAAAGAGCATCGTTTGTGAAGTGCGTTGGAAAGGGCTTTCTCATTGGAGCTGTAACATCTTAGGGTTCCGCTCTGGCTTTTAAAATTCAGCTTCAGTTCATTTATCAATTCAGAATACTTCTTAACTTCAATGTTAATACGAATATAGAATATCTTAAATGGTCGAGGATTTAGTCTAGCCAATATCCTACCAGATATCATGGTTCATCATAGCGCTAGACATCCATTCAGCATCATATAGCTCAATAGAATCCGCCATCTCCGTCATCTCGGCGGTAGTCAACAGAGAACCAAGAACACATTCCGCATTTAATGCAGAATCCGTCGTGAAAGGCGCATCTAAGGAAGAGATGGTGTCCAAGTTTGATGGGATATAGCTCGACGCCGGTGAGAAAAGCTGAGGGACTGTATCAGTCTTCCTTGAAAGGGGATTTTGAGCCGGTGTCGTATGAGACTGGTCTTGGTGAACGCCGCTCAATGTATTTTCCAATTGTTGAAGCTCAAGCCATCGAAACTTAGCTACTTGATTTTTGGCTTCCACCATCTCTTGATAGATTGCGTAGGATTTCTCGAGCCACCAGAGACGGTCATCCAACAAGAGAGGGTCAATTACAGGCACCACAAGGAGCACCACAGTTGATATGAAAGCCGACTCGAGGTCAAAATTAAGAAACGTTTCTGTAGTGGTGCATTAGATCAATGATTCAGAGTCGAGATGATTATTCAATTGCCTTACCGAGAAGACCCTGAAATTTCAAGCTGTGTAAAATTCTGATGCTATATTGCGCAGATTCTAGGCACATCTGGATGAGGTTTCGAACATTGCGTGATTTACCGAGTAATCTGGCGCAAGTTTCTGGCGAATCAAGTCTTATTTTCAGAAAGCAGAAGAGCAGAGGCCTAGTAGCGATGATTACACACTTAGAATTAATGAATCAAGGTATGTTAGCGATACTATTCAAGCAGTCCGGCAATACTGCACGTCTTCGGCATCTGTAAGGCGCTTACCTGCTGGTAAAGGAGGTGTAAATAGGCAGCTGTTCGAGAGGTCCCATGATCTATCCCATCTAAATGGAGGGAAAATGTTCCGCAAAGTTGATCCGCATGTTCTGCTATACTTGACAGTGCTGCTTTGGTGCTCAGCAGAAATCTTCCGTTTATTCGGCCATCAACGCCATACACCGCTATCCATAATTTTAGAAGTTATCAGTTGAAATGAGTAGTGGGGGAGAGCTTACTGCTGTTAATGTCAGCCATCTTTCGGCTTAGTTTGATATGCATATCTAGTGCCGTCTGTCTCTTTCCCCCTGGAGATCGTGAAGATGACGGCAGACTGGTTTGCACAAAGCGATGATCAAGAGACTGAGGAAGACCTTGTATGGAGCTCATGTGTCGGTCAAGGATATAGACAGTCCACCAAATTCTTCGGCATCTCTCAACAGCCTGTGACCCCAGCTCTCCGATTGGCACGCACTTATGCATAGTATGCATGCCGTGTGCCATGGCCATCCGCATAGCCTGGCCAACCTATATATTGAATTAGCTCTTTTTAACTGAATGGATGATTTTGGGTTTTCTACATAATTATGCGCCGGACTTCGATAGTCAAGCGACTGGTAAAATAGAGCTATACAGCACAGTATTTCGGTCGAGATCACGGGTGATAGATAAAGGACATGGTGTTCTGGTAGAAGTTGAAGGGCTTTCACGAAATATGATGTTCCTGAAGGCTTATTGTCATGACCTTTCGGTTGAACGAAAGATTTTCCAAAAGCCAAAATTAGAAGGAAGTGGATATACCATAGATTCTTCTCTTTGTTGGGTGAATCTTGCGAATAAAAGTCATGAAATGATTTCATGAAGTCATTGTCGTCATGTAGATGATATAATTGCCCACATCGGAATTTGACCGTATTGATCATATGAAGGGCATGGTCGAGACTTGGGATCACAGGTTCTGTAAGAGTCTGGTTTGTTCGCCAGCCATCCCAGGCTAAGTGATAGGAATCTCCTTCAAATATCAAAGACTCTGTTGGAAGCGGCTCCTCGTGGACATGCTGATGTGCCAGGCTAAGCAGCCGTCGAGTAAATGACCAATTGGAGGAAGTTCCTAGATAAACTTAGGATCTTTTAGCCCAATACACCTTTCAAGTTGTAGAATATTGAATCTTATCGCACATATTCTCCCATTTCCTGGCGACATGAAAGCGGGCGGGTCCGTTGTCAGCGGGTTTACTAGCCCAGGTTCGGAGTCATCCGCTTCTTGAGCATCATCAGGTGGGTTCGACCTCTTGTTACCAGCACCTGTATCTTCCTGGTCCGAAGGCTCTGTTAAAGCTATAGTCAACAATAAGACCAATCCTAGAAAGTTTGAGAAAACCAACCGGATTCATTGCCAGGGCTCTTGGTAAAATCAGGATGAGTTCCATCCTTTTCTATCAACGCGATCTTGCGCTGTAGTTCTGAAATATATCTAGAGTGATGATTATATTAACCATCCGCATCCAAATTCAAGTTCATATGTGCCCTGGCGAGTCTCAGAATCTCTTTTGAGTCAATAGAGACTTACCGTCGCGTGACCAAGACTTTTTGATCCATGTTGTTAAATATACAGGCGATACCACGTTTATCGCAGCTCTGGCACGGTTGGGAACCAGAACATTTTATTTTCTGCCTCCGGCAGCGTTCGCATCTATTCAAAGAGTGATGAGTAACCGCAGGATGAACTCTCTAACCATAGCACACGTACACGCTCGCGGATCTTTTTCTTGCCCGTTCGGCTCTGGGCATGTTGCTTTGTATTTTGGTGTTGGTTTGCTGTGGAGGTCTGCTGAAGCATCGGCTGGTCAAATATGTGGGGTGTGATTCTAGGGAAGTTGGCGTTAACCTGGAATAAATGAGAGCCTCGCATGGAAGCCGAATCAGTTCATAATTTAACGTGACGTTGGAATTTGTCAGGGGGTTACGAAGTGCATTTCGAGGATGCGTTGCTTTCGGTAGTGTCTCCGATACAGCGACATTGAATCACGAGCTAATTTGGGATGGACTTCTATTTTGTAGACATTCAAGTCTATACGTTGATCACATCAAATTCAATATATTTTCTCCGAATGATAACAATCAGGAAAAAAAGACGAAGAGTGGCTTTGCGTCTACAGATGCTGGATTCAATGCGACTGTGCGATTCAAGAAGATCAAGATGTACACCAATACCATTTAGTTGATGAATGCTATACCCTGAGCAAGCGCCCGAAAATGTCCTAAGTAACGGAAAAGAAATGAACCAAAAGTAACACGGGAGAATGGTATCTGCTAACTATGATCCAAAATTCATTGTTGGCTAAGATTCGAGGAAAGTAGAGCAACCGGTAACGATCCCGACAGATTATGCTTTCGTATCGGGTACGTTGCCGTGAGGAGTGGCAGTGAATAGCGGGGTCTATGTTAGATCACGAAATCTGCTTACCTTTGACGCGGCTTAGGGATATTACTCGGTTCTATTTTATTGAATGTGTCGCATATGGTCTCTTTTTGTTGTTTCGTTACACACGGCTGATGCCTGATATTGTACTAAGCAGCGATTGAACCACGATCAAGGTATACCGTAACAGTGGGAACATTATTACTTCGGCAGTCACATGGGTATATAACCTGCTCTTCCCAGTGTCTTGCAAAAATATCTCTCTACATCATACAACATGATTTCGTCTCGGCAGTAAAGAAGTCTCTCGGGTTCGAGGTATTCGAAATCCCACGTAAGACCGAAGGCCTTTCACAGTATCTAGGGGTCCAGAGGACCCCAGGCCTTGTATGAAAATTTGGGTATCGGCATTCTACCATTAAACTGCCGTTCGAGTTACTGCTTAATAGACAGTTTAAGTGATAAAAAAAAATAAAACAGATATACTATGTCGGTGGTAATCTAGCACGATTTTGTCCTAGGGGTCTCGCCGCCCTAGTATAGTGTAGACCCCTCTTCAGCCCTTCACCCGCCTAGACTGCGGCATACCCGCACGCCGCGTGGGTATCAGCCACCCGCCCCTCAATTTGAGGGTTGTGCTCAACGCCAGATTATCAATTCAGAGTTGTTATATATCTCATGTTGGTTGGAATAGTATGGCCCACTAAACACTTTCACACAATATTACTCAAAACTTGGTGGAAATAAGTCGTGAAGTATTGTCGCGAACAAAAAAGAAATAGAACAATGTATCTACCTGAATATATTGAATGAATTGCACACCTGATGAGAATGACACTTTTGACCTGATTTGCCCAAGTGTACTGACGGGCTCCTGTATATACCTCCACTCCTGGCCACTTCGGCTATAAATATTGAAAACGAGACTCTGGCTCTCACCAGACCTAGAGAAAATGGGTTAAAGTTCATCCTTCCGTCAATACTCATCTAATCAAACAGGCTCTCATCCAGTGGTTTGTATGAAGATAGAACCCGGTAAGAATCGGTGTAGGTAGCGGACAGAGTGCGCGGGACCATTACATAGACTGGGTTGTACTTAGTTGGAATAACAACAGTCCTTGCTATATAGAGAGAGCTATTAACCAAGGCGCTAGCGATCCATTGGGGCTGAGAAGACGTCATGACGCAAGTGGGAAGGGAAAGACAGAAGTTCTGGCAGAATCTATCATTTCAGTTCTCACATTACCATGTATGCACGCCCATTGGCTAACCAATCCATCTGCCAACCTTCTGTAGATGGGCTTGTCATTGTTCTAGGCCCATGTGGCAGTTTAGATCTATAGCCCGCCACTTACGCGACGACCACCGAAACATCGGAAGTTTAATGCGGGGGATTCGCCCCTTGTGAGTTCACACCACCAACTCTCGATGAAATTAAATCTGGAGTAGAAATTGGACTCATATTCTAACTTGATGAGTTTTTTTCAACTTGTTGCACAGATCCAATCATGATTTTCTCGAGTGATTACAGCTCCGTATTCTATGACGGACAGCTTCTCTGACCTCTGCCAATATATTGTGGCTCCAGGGGCAATTTGACTCCTTATTTCATATATTCGGAAGCAATCATCGTGATAACCTTACATGTATTGGAATTCATGTCCCTATTCCACGGTATTGCCTCACCAACTGCAAAAAGAAAGGCAATCATCACCAGCAAGTCAGCCATTATTCAAAGTTACAATTTTGAATAGGTGCAGCGCTGGTCAATGATAAAATGCAACGAAATGACATCCCTGCGACTTCGCTAGTGGAATCGAGGGTCGCGAGTGTCATCAGCTGCAATACGGTCTCTCTTGTGCTGGCTTCTATTGGCACTTGTATTCGAATGATAGGCACAATCTACGCACATCGTTTTGATGTCGACGACGGTAAGTGGCGCCGGTATTGAAACGGGATCTGTTCTTCTTAGGCTCATTCTCCATTATCAAGGCTTTTTACTACTAAGCTGGGTAAGAGATTTCCAGAAAAGTAACGAATATTCATCCCGAGCCCTGCTAATGTGGCTGTTGGTGATAATGAGCTAGGTCTTTGCCTTCGTGTTATGTTTTACCTCTATGTGGAGTGAGTCATGAATCTCCGGTTTAAGGCTTTGAGGTATCTAATCGTTTTATAGTGACTCGTTACGGCTATGCACGACACTTCGTACGTCTCGAGGCCGACACGGAGACGTTCACTATGCTACTGAAAGTATAAAGCCAGTTTGAGCTCGCATATTTCTTTCCATCGCTGACAAATGCCATATAGCTTGACTTCGTTACCGCAATCTCATACCTCATATCGTTATTATCGATAAAGGTCTCCTTCTGTCTTTTATACATGAAGGTATTTTCAATTACCAAGTTAAGGTGGCTATACTATTTGGTCCTTGTGATCGTGAGCTGCCAATTTATCGAAGAACTGTTTGTTTTTATTTTTCAATGTTCGCCGGTTAGCAAGCTATTTCACCCTACAACAGTAGAGGGTACCTGTATTGATCTCTATGTGTTTTACCTGATCTCCTTCGCTACCAGGCTGGTTACTGACATACTTCTTTTTCTCTTGCCTATCCCGCATGTGCTAAGGCTCCAAATGCCTGTTAGTTTGAAGGCTGGCCTGGTCGTTATGTTCAGTTTGGGATTGCTGTAAGTCACTTTCGACATGTTTTCTTCTTTAATTTGCTGTGGGATATGCTCTAAGCATCATGCAGGGTTTGTGTGACGAGTATCATCCGCATCACCTATGTGCGGCATTTTAACATGGATTTTACTTGTTAGCTTTCCTTGTCCTTGCGTCTCCCGTCCTCTCAAATGATTGACTAATTTTTATCCAGGGGACCTTGTCCCGGCCTTAAACTGGTCATCCGTCGAGGTTTGCGTTGCCATTTTCATCGCGTGTGTTCCAGCCTTCCGCATTGTCGCCGCTCGAATCTTTCCTATCCTACAGACAACATTTGGTCTTCGAAGCAGCCATAAGTCAAGTCAAGAAACCGATACTTTACATATCAGCCCACTTGACCAGGATTACTTCACTCTTAAACCTGCAGCAAAACCTATCTCGCCCCGTGACTGCTTTCCCTTGCCATCGCCGTTCGTAGAGGAAGGCAACGATCTGGTGACTACTATGACCGGTGGCCTGATGCCTCCAGGGGATACCGTAATAGGTAATCAGCATGCTTCTGCCGGCTGAGCCCTATTTAAGAATAATAAATCGTTTGGGATGCACAGGGATATCGTAAGCTACAAAGTATCTGCAAAACGAGAAAGTCAAATATATAACATGGTAACCTGAGATGGGGATAAACTACAACTATCTCAGCACTAGTGTGCTTCCAGCCCCTGTCCATATTGCTATAGTTTTTTATGGTAAATCGGGCCATGTCGGTGAGAAATGTATCGTAGAGGGTATAGACTCACTAGGCCGAATCGTTCTGACCGGAATCCTAGGAGTAGTGCTGTTCTTGTCAACGGGTTCAGGTGAAGGCACCGATGGGCTGACGAAGAAGCCAGCAAAATTATTCGAAAAGAAAATGACAAAAACAAAAACATACAACAGCAGGGATTCGCATGTGGTCACCCACCATACTACTAACCTGCCGGCGTGTGGCTTAAGTACGGCTGAGCGGACGGGAAGCCCTGTTCTCCACACCCTATGGTCGTATGTATTAGCCAACAGTTGATTGAGAGCTATATCTTGACAAGAGTTGTAGTGGGAAAAAGCTAATGTGGTAGTTATCCGTGTATAAAACCCACTCTCCACATCTCATGGTCGTACTTACTGCGCAATATTACCGAGAAATGTGTAACATCAGTTCCTGCACAGGTCATTGGGAAGAATATACATGTCATCGAAGATGTATGGCTGCTTAGTCCTTATGGTTTTCGGCTAACTATTGGCTCTCCGTTTCAGTAACGTGGCCTAACAACTCGCCCATTAATAACGAGATCCGTAGAAATTGGCGGGTGGGCATTTAGATTTGTTGTTACAGCTTTTTATCCATCTATATCATGCTCATAAAGGCAAATCCGAAGCCCGTAAAGCCCTATGGCCGACTTCTGGGGGAGACATGGCACTATTTACTCAGATGGTGATAACTCAGAGCAGGTAGCCATATGGATTCGTTACTCTATTTTTTGATTGCAAATAAAACATACTAAAGATGCACCCAATGGCCAATTCCCATGATACAGACTAAATCTGCCAGAAACTAACCCCCATACCTCAAATCCTCGATTCTTTCAGTGCCTGAAAATATCCCATAGCACCCAGGATAACAGCACCAGTATTATACCGATCTGGATACAGCTTCGTCATAGCACCCACAATATCTCGGGGCGACTTCGGCTTGCCATCAACAATCCTAGAAAAGTCCCGGATATACTCTTTCGTGTTCTCCAGATGCCAGCAACCCATGATCTCACCTTCCTGACAATGACCAGGAACCACATACAGGGGATCTAGCGCTTCAACCATCTCAATCGCCCGAATCCATTCCTCCCGTTTCGCCGCGGTGTTCGCCTCAAGAAGCATTTGATGTACCTGTCCATAAATCACGTCACCGCACACAGCTAGTCGGAGATCCGGAACCCAAAGTACGGTCGAATCGTGTGTGTCCGTGCGACCTACTTCGATCGCCTGGAAGGACCAACGGCCCTGTAGTTTGAACTCATTGGTCGCAGACAATGGTTGGGCAAGGACAAATGGGCGGGCGATTTGGCCTGGAAACCGCGATTCCCATTGTCTCTGGTAATTATTTCCCTCTATCTGCTGCTCCATGTGTCTCACGGTGCCTGTAGTGGCTAGGGCTTGGGCTTCCGGGAACTTGTGGAGGAGGATGGGTAATCCGAAGAAATGATCGCCATGGCCGTGGGTGATGTAGATGTATGATAGTTTTCGTTTGGGGGCGATACGGTCGATGAAGGCGATGAGATCTTCGGTCTGTTGGATTGTGATGGGGGTGTCCACGAGTACTGCTTCGCTGGCTGAGTATATTAAGGTGCAGGAGATGGGAGACCAGTGTCCTCCTCCACTGCCTTTGCCTGGATTCTGGAATGGGGTTGGGGGTGCGATGTATACGGCTGAACGAAGTTCAAACATGGTTGGTAGTACTCTCGGGTATTTTTTGTTTGTATTTGTGCTTTCTTTCCAACCAGCTTTGAATAATGTCGATAATATAATTTATATCGATTATAACATTGTATATCCAGGGGTGGGGTTGTTTATTTACCTCGGACTATCGAGAGGGGGTATTATTCATTGTTTTGACATGAGTTGATCACCGAGGTCGTGATCACTAATCCTCACTTTCCTCCTCATGTTGATAAATTCAGCCACCAGTCACTAATGTGATTCGGTTGCTAAAGATTTAGATGTTTAGTGAACATTTTGCGGGGAGCCGCGGGCGTGGAGTTTCGACAGTCAGTATTAATCCCCCATCCAATGCACAATAACATTACAGCAAACGCCATTCACACACAATGATCCCATCTCCCGATCCTATTACTATCCCTCAGTCTTACGAGACTCTCCCTCTGACTCATGTCAAGGTCTCGCATCATCCGGCTGGCGCCCCAGAGGCTACGCCAGTGGTGGTTGTCACGTTGGACCGACCCGAGAAGCACAATTCATTCACTGTAGAGATGATGGATGACTTCGAAAAGATCTACCCCATGTTTGACCTCGACGAACGCGTGAAGATGGTCGTTTTGACAGGTGCCAGGAGGATTTTCTGCGCGGGTGCCGATCTTGAGCGCGGATTTAAGGGCATTCAAAAGGAACGTACTGTAGATCATCGCGATACGTGAGTTCTGATCGTCATCTCATCGTGACATATGCTGAGATACATAACCAGGGGTGGCCGTCTGGCATTGGCCATTTACCGATGTCGTAACTCTACCATCGCCGCCATGCAAGGCTCGGCCGTGGGACTGGAGATGCAAGAGGCTGATGGCTCACCCCGATTCCCCCGAAACCACTGCGGCCGTCGAGAAACTTTTGGCCACCGTCGATGGTCTGACCGAGTAGGCAATAGTTGAAGCTTTGCAAAGGTACGTCTTTCTCCTTTCTTTCGTTTCTTTGATATACATTGCGAAGCGTATGCTAACACCTAGATGCGTCAGCTGAACTTCGGATCGCGAGATCCCTTCGTGCAGCGCTCGGCCTCCGGGCCGCTTCACACCCTGATGCGCCTGCTGGTCTTCATACCGCGGCTTCCATCGTGCAGCGTTCGGCTTTCGGGCCGCCTCGCCCCCCTGGCGATGGGCTCACACCTTGACGTGGTGCCAGGGCTTAGTAGTCCTCTGCTGAGGATGAAGCCAAGATGAGTCCTTGATTGCTCTGCAAATCAAGATGAATATAGTCGAGGGCTGTTTCCAAACCGCTGAGCTCCATAGTCGGCATCGGTGCTCCTTCGTGATGTTGGACCAGGGGCCTACGCGAGTGTAGTTATCTACTGGTTCATACTAGTGAGTACTTGGTTTATGGCTAGGGTTCTACATTGGCCTTGTTCGGGAGTATGTATGGATGTTGTTGTTGTATCCACAAGTAAGTAAACAGTAGAGACTTAGGATTAACAATCTAAGGTGCCTACTAAGTTAGCAGACATGGTATTGACTAGAGATGCTACCATTTAGCCAGTTGCGGCTATGGAGCGCCGTAGCTTAGTAGTGTTTTGTTGAGAATGAAGCCAAACTTCTAAGATCTTAACCTCGGCCCTCAGCATCTATCATCTCTGTTATGTTTGAAGAAAACCTAAACCCTGGAATCTCATCTGCGGGTATCGCTCTCTCGCCAGAGAAATCGAGACCTGGGGTGACGAAAACTAACATTCTTGGTCACTCCTGTTCAATTACTTACTAGCCTTCAACATTCAGCAGACAAAATAGATGCTCCCCTTGCAATCTTGGCTCCGACACCAGAGCCTGAACTAATATGCGTTTCCTTCGTCGTCCCGGGGAACGAACACTTGAGGTGGTCGATGTGATATTTACACCATACACCGATCTATGGATATCTAGCTCGGCTTTTTGCATACATATCCTTGAATTTGAGTTCAAAATTTAAGTGTGATCCAAAGTATGTCATGGATGACATACTAGTGTTCGATGATGTTACTTTAAGCTTGTGAATATCCCGACTTGGGTTACAAATTGCTATAATTATGGTACTTATACGACATAGGGCAAGCTGACAGTCTGGGGGCGATCAACAGCGAAGCATATTACTGGTCGTAGCATCGCAGTTTTGGAGGCATTGAGCCTTTGTCATTTTTCAGTTGCCAGGCATCAGCATCAGATTCGTAGTTTTCTCGTTCATTTAGATCAGGCATTCATACTCGGAACGAAAATACTGATAATCTGATTCTAGGTAGAGACTTAACGCAAAAGTTTGGCAATGTTTCTTTAAGAGCGTATGGACCAGGGCAATCAAAACTACTAGCGAAACGAAACACAAGGGGCGCAGCTCACAACAGTGATAATTATGTTTTTTTTTTCGCCTTGTCCAGGCAAATGGAAAAGATATTCGGAGAATACCCACTTGATCCTAGTTCATGGGATATCAACAAGTCGGTTGAGAAAAATCACGAAAACGAAGCAAAAGAGCCAGGCTTCAGACCGTGGCCTAAAATCATAGTGGCCCCCACGGAAGAGAATGAAGCGATCACTGCGGCAGTGTATCCAGAATCTGACTATCCTGGTTGGTATCAGTCAATAATGAAAGGAAAGAGGCACATAACTGCACTCAATCTTCTCGAACCTTTCCATGCACCATCGAATTTTTCTAGACCACACATTGATAATGTTGTCTGCGAAACTAATATACACCCCGGCTCGACTAGTGATTGTGTAAATGCATTTGAGGAATTGTACGCAAATCCAGAAGCCCCGGCGAAAAAGGGTAAACAGGTTCATTGGAACTGGGAAGGTGTAAGTTTCAAATTCCTCTTTAAACTATCATGCTCTTTTTGGCTCTGCATTTTATAAGAAATATCAAAGTAACAATGTATCATTGTTTCACCAGGATACAAAAAGTTGTGGAATTGCCGTTAACTACACGGGGGATTGGTCTAATTGCGAAGCTAATTTGGGCGATATTCGAGCACATGCGAGCCCGATATTTGAAGCCTGCCAGGACGGTTGTCGACGCGGTGTTGCTAGCCATGTGCTTTTTAGTCGCGTCGACTGCCCTGGAATTATTTCAATTATCCCAACAGAAAACAAGAGACCACCGGGCGAGAAATTGTATATTTTCATTAAGGATCTGCTGAAAGGTATTCGGCTGTTTAATAGGAAGTGGGCCTAAAATACGCGGTTGTTGAGGGTAAACAGCCATTCAAGTGTGTCGAGCCGAACAGCGGAAATTCAAAATGACCCTCCAATTTGTTTCTCTCTTTGTTTTATTGAAGTAGAATGAAAGAGTCTATTTGAATTATCGTAATTACCTACTCTCTTGTCCACTTCTCTACTTTCTCGCAGTGGCCTCACTCCCTCCACTCCTTCGAGTCAAACGCTTATTTTGGCCCCCAATCTTCGCTTAGCAATACTCTGCCTGCCTCAGGGGAAGCTGGCACCGGCCCCCTTCGCAATTCAGGCTGAGCTTTGAAGGCTAGTACTGCGACACCTATTCTTCCTCTGGCCTATCCAGGATGCTTCGGGGGAAACGGTGCAAGAAGTACAGTAAGCGTTCGCTGAACGGATGCCGAACATGTCGGTAGGTACTGATCTCCTCAAGATCATGTAGTTGATTGACTTCCTCCAATTCGGCTCCTATAAGCATCATAGTGACTGGTGATACGTGTAGGATTCGACACGTGAAGTGCGACGAAAATCCTGTCATATGCAACAACTGCAAATCCACCGGCCGCAAATGTGACGGCTATGATTTGCATCGCCTGCCTGTCAACAAACGAGCTCTCATATCCACCCTAAATATCTTCGCTCATCCGGGACGGGCAACTACCATGGACGAGCAACGATGTTTCGCATACTTTCAGCATTGCTCTATTCCGGGTCTCGGGGTGTTCTTTGACTCCCCGCTCTGGCAGAAGATTGTCTGGAAGATCAGCCATGTCGACCCTGCTGTATATCATGCCGCCAATATGCTTGGCGCTCTTCACCAAGACTCGGATGCAAACAAAATGCGTGTATCTGGGGAGAACCTCCGGCAAGCTCGTCATCGTTTTGCACTTCAGCAGGCCTCGCGAGCTTATACTCATCTTTCCCAGCGTCAGACTTCTAACGACCCTGAGTTCCGGGAAGTGATGCTCGTATGCTGTCTCCTTTTTGTGCTGTCCGAATTATTACTCGGGCGGTATGAGAAGGCCTTCAAGCATTTGCATAGTGGACTCCAAATCCTCAAAGAGTCACAGGAATGTCATCGAAATCTTAGTCTAGACGATTCGCTGGTTCGTATCTTCAGACGACTCGATGTCGAATCAGCCCATTTCGGATCGGGTACTCCATTCTTGTTCAAGTATGGTGGGATTGGAGCTGACCCTAATTTGAATGGCGAAGATCCTTTTTTGAACATGGTAAAGGTGACAGATGTACACCGGAGCGTGACAATTCTCTTGAATCTGGGTATCCCTTTCCTCGCCAGATGCTGGCCGATCTCCGCTAGTCAAGTCGCATCAGAATACGAAGAATTGTTTCTGAAACAACAAATGATTCTGTCCCTCAATCTTCAATTTCAATCGCACTTCGAGATATTTTTGCGAGACATTTATCACACCCTCAGTTCCCGTGACCAACAAAGCGTGGATGTGCTTCAGCTTCAGAGTCTTTCGCAGATCCTCAGTCTAAAAACTTGTCTTATCAAAGGATCAATACCTGACACTTTTACAGCAGAATATCTTAACTTGCTCTTAGCTCATCGGGAATTTCTGGCCAGGTTCCCTGGACGCTCAACATTTACTTTGGACTACGGTGTGCTTCCGGGGTTGTGGGTGGTGGCATCGGAATGTCCTAACTATTCGATTCGCTTACAGGCAATTCAAACATTGCACAGCTGGCCCCATTGCGAGGGAATTATTAATTCCAACGTTGTCGTATCGATGGCGCTGAGAAAACTCAAGAAAGAGCTTGGTATTTGTGGCCAGCCCAACAGCTCAATTATGGATGCTAATTTGGAAGAGGAGCTGTCCCAATATTTGGTTGATATGATGTCGGAGCAGCAGGCAACGAACTGGTCGTTTATTCGCGGGGCTGAAATGTTTCTGACGTAACTTGACAAACAAGTTTCTAAAATATCAAATTCCCTTGACTTCCTCAATTTCTCCTTGTCCATGTGGGTAGTCTAGCTGAAGGATAGACATTCGACTTCATCCTACTGCTCCTCTCTCCCAATTATTCCATTTCAGGACAACTTCGCCTCGAAAAGAGCTGTAGACTGTCCGACTGATCCTTCATTCCAGATATTGACTACCTTGAACCCGGCCTTTTCCAATAGAGCCATCCATTCCTTCTCGGTTCGTTCCAGGGAGGAGAATATCTCCATCATATGTATATCGAGCGTTGCCGCTATCACTGGGACTTCCAGACCATCGGGCATTGTATGCTCATGGACAAACAAAACCGAGTCCTCTGTCATGGCATCTCGGACGCGTGCAAGGCTATCAAGAGCCTGCTTATCAGGGAAATCGTGTAGGACGGTTCTCATATAATAAGCTCTAGCTCCAGTGATAGGCTGCTGCTCGAACATGTTATGTCCAATAGCTGTAATTCCTTCGGGCAGAGGCCCCTTGATGGTGTCAATCACCTGAGGAAGATCCTGCACGATGAGCTGGCCTGGCAGGTCGGGGAATCGTTTCTTAAACGCTGTGATATCGTGGCCCACACCGCCGCCAATATCAACTAACAATACTTGGTCCGGGGATACGCGCAGCTTCTCCTCTATCGGATACAGTTCGAACCAGTCTGCGCCCCGATGCTGTTGGGCCTGCGTCATGACTGAATTGAACACTTCTTGCTTTTCGGAATTTTGACTCAGCCATTCGAAGTAGTGGCTCTTGGTGTTGTAGGCGAGCTGGAAGGGAGCATCGTATGCATCGTCTGGACTTTTGTAATCGTTCAATTCGAGATAGTCAAATAGCTTTGCAGTTACTTGCATATTTGTATGGCTGAAATGTTATGTCAATACGGATTGTACCATCAGGGTAATTTGAAAGTCTTACAAATGCTTGATCATGTCTCCCGGAGGCGATCCTGTCCCAAAAATCATTGCCAGTTGTTGAGGCTTATATGAATCAATCGCACTTTGCTGGAAAATATCATTAGCAGACAGAAAACGCATTACTCGTTCTGCCAGATAGTCAGCTTATTTCTTTTTACATGTTCGAAATCGAGTGTCTACTTAGTAGCTTCTCATCGCCCTTCACTTTAGAATTCAACTCTTCTAGTGAAATTTCGCGTCCTTGAGCTTCAACAAATGCATCAAAGATCCCCATGCCCTGTGCTATCCGGATGACGGCGATGCCATAGTGCTTCACAGGGTATATGAGTAAGTATTTTAATGCAATAGGTACTATTGTCCTTTTGCGCGGAGTCATACCGAAAAGCAAAATCGCTGAAGGGGCATTTGGATAGGCTCAAGTTGTGCTTGAAGCTGGTTGATGATACCCAGGAGCTGCATGCGCTCAGCAGTCGGGATCTCGTCTGGGGGCGGAAGTTTTGACACAGCGGTCGTTAGGGTAGAAGTCAAATCGGAGATTGTGCTCGACATGATTGCAATTGGAATGTTGAAAAACAAGTCTGAATATGCTGAGGAGTGGTAAAATACATAGAGGGAATTTTAGGTCGTCTTTATACTTGTCTTGCCCCACTGTCGGATGTATGTACATCTGTACATATCTTGTCAGAAACAATCACAGGCTTGTGTGGAGTATCTCGCGCCTCTGAACTCCATTTGTCTACCAATAAGAAAATCGTTGTACACTCAGGTCATCTTTTTGACTCTCTGTGTCCACGTTTTGGCGAATCAAAACGTTGTAAGCCCTGAGTGAGCGGGTCTACTGCATCGTACAGGATCCAATAGGCTTTTTTTGCTCATCAACAATGCGCTTGTACTTTAACCACAGCCTTGCAAGCACGGGCCACTCGCGAATCCAGTTATTTTCTGCGACTCTACATACTCTGGAAGATTTAGAGATCCTCGTCAATCGACACGCCAAAAATGAATAAAACGAGACTTGTCCATTGATACATTTTCTTGTTTGGGTAGAACTCTTCTCAATTAACCAACTTTTTGTACTCCAGAGAATAACGAAAGTTGAACACGGTGCCAGAAATTCAATAGAAATTTACGCTTCTTCATGCCGTTCTTTCTGCCTTTGGTTCTGCCGTCTCAAAGATTAAGAGATGACTGCAGAAGCGCAAGACGGTATGCCTATTCCAAGTGGGCGGTAGATAAAAACTACAGAGAGTTGTTTCAAATTGAAATCCCACCATTGCATGGAGCGATGCGTAATTTTAGTATCCCATATTCAAATAATTTATATTTTTGGCTGGGACTCCTAACCAAAAGGCTGGATGGTAGTTTTAGTCGAAGAATAACAAACAAGACAACAAACTCGGGTATTAATATGGCGGTCTGGCATCTCCGGTCTAGGTGCAAAATGAGCTACATAAAAAAAATAAAAACATAAAAACATACAACAGCAGGGATTCGCATGTGGTCACCCACCATACTACTAACCTGCCGGCGTGTGGCTTAAGTACGGCTGAGCGGACGGGAAGCCCTGTTCTCCA
>Ga0102593_1001246_pt1 | contig 26474 bp, 24 predicted proteins | sample AraplaCol_mMS_r2_2_FD_76862 | JGI IMG/M metagenome (GOLD analysis project Ga0102593, IMG submission 76862) | Arabidopsis root microbial communities from North Carolina, USA - plate scrape MF_Col_mMS_r2 (SPADES assembly) (version 2) | ecosystem: Host-associated > Plants > Roots > Endosphere...
TTTCTTGTTTTTGTTTTTCTTTCTTTCTTTCTTATTGTTTCCTGTCATATCATTAAGATCCGACTCTTTAGCATTCGGCTTTTGCATAGCAGACCATGAATCACGATGTCATCTTCTCCTTCTCATCTCTTTCTTCTCGTCTCTTCTCCTCCTCTCCCCTCATTTGGATCTGAATATCCACTTTGTAATTCCCGTAAAACGCGATCCACCTGCTCGACGTGTGTGCTGCCATGCAAGGCTGTGGTTTGTTAAAAAAGTTCGGCCCCATCGCAAAGAGTCTCCACTGTGAGCACTGGGACATGAGAAAGTGTTCACCCGCAATGGAACACCCAAGACATGAGGGGGCCTAAAGTACGCGGATCCCACGGATCAGATGGTGTTTTGAGATGGAGCCAAATTGACCATTTAACTTCGTCCATTTCTTCCCCCCCCTCTCGGCATTAAAAAAGAGAGAAAAAAAAAAAAACCTCATCTTCATTTCTTCCCCCCTGAGTGCAAAACGGGCCAATCAGCGGGCGACGGCAGAAGATCCCAGTGGGAACTGGTGGATTCTGTTCGTGTTGGAATCCACGATTAATTATTTCTTAGTGGGATGGTAGCTCGAAAAGGAGGATCAGAAATGAGAAATACAACAGGAAGAAGAGGGAAGAGTGGAGGAAAAGCGCGCAATAAATCGGTGGATCAGCTGATCTGATCTGATATTCAGCCATATACAGCTGTACAGCATACAGTATACAGTACACTTTGTATATTCAGATATCAATATCAGTATTAGAAGAGAGAGGAAAAGAGTATAAAGAAGATAAAATATAATATAACTACATCAAATGAATTTGAATACTATATAAATAATGAGTATTTTATACTCAATACTTACTGAAACACTCTAAGTGTTACACGGACCAGCCGTAGTTTGGGAACTAACCTCGATGTCTTTGATCCACTCACTCTTTGCTCTCTTCCCTCTTTTGCTCTCTTTTCTCCTCTGCTCTTTTTCACCTTTTTTTTCCCTTTCTCTTTCTCTGTCTCGCTCTGAGCTCCCTCTCACACTCCTCTCTCACCATGCTGTCCTCTACAAACTCCTCCTATTCCTCGAGTGTCTCTTCCTCCGACCCTCATCTCCCTTATAATACTCAGCAACTCTCAACTGTTTCTCTCCCACAACCTCGGCGCTCCCCGATGCCTGTCAAATACCCTCGATTTTATGCCTCCCCGGTAGACGAAGGCCCCGGCACTCCCTTAGATGTCTATGGATATGAACAACGCGAGCCTTCCATTATGGAGAGACCTACCATGTTCCGCCGGGTTTCGCATGCTCTTGACGATATCAAGGAAGACTTTTCGCTACAGCTAGACCCCGCTCGTTCGACCGCCAACAAGATCAAACGTCGTTCAACTTTACTCTTCGACAGTAACTTCAATGTCGATGATGCTCGTCCTGAAACAGCCGGCCCGCATCCCCAACCCCCACGATCACGCCCCATGTCAATCATGTCCGTCGATCCTCGACCCCAACCTCAACGCAGTCTCAGTCGTCGTCTATCGCGCAGACTATCTATTTTCTCCAGCAAGGGCTCTTTCACTCAGTCCAAACCAGCCAGCATCTCTTCTCCCAACCTCATCGGGTCCTCCACTCAATACGCTAGTCGCAGTCAGACCACCTTCATTTAATTAATCCGAGTGGGGCGAAATCTACACGAAACGAATATTCAAAAACAGCGAGAATAGGATGAGAAAAAGAGAGACACAAGAGAGATCTATTCATCGCAACGACTTCAACCACCAAAATTACAACTTGATATTGCCGATCTCCTCCCCGCCTGCAGCGACGATCCATTTTTTTTGACCTAATTCTTTATACTCAGATTTTGTTTGGAGTTTTTTTTTTTTTATTTTTTTTTTATTATCTCTGGGCCATCATTTTCACTGCCATTTATCATCCTCTCCTTTATGTCATTATATCCAACGGCAGTTTATACGCCTTACTGCGTCGGCATTTGTATTTATCGTGTTGATTTATTTGTTACTTCCCTAATATTCTGATTTGGACAGGATTGGGAGTTGCGCATAGCTCGGTGTTTGGGAATTGGACATATACTATTATCTTCACTGTCTTCACTTTTTTGAATCTACATAGTATGTATTGCATCTGATCTGATCTGTAGTGAACTACCGTAGATTTACGACGCCTGCCTGCGTAATTAACCTCCTCATTGGCTGTTTCAACGCCACTCTCCAAGCCTCAAAGAATTGGTGGATCGACGTGCGTCAGCCTAGCAGCCGCTAAAAATAAAACTGCCCGAGAAACCTGACCACACATACAGCATTTCTCATTTTGAGAATATTTTCAGATTGTCTCAAGGTCTCAATTTTGGATCTGCAAGTTTTCCCTGCAAGATGAAAGGTGCAAATACTCAACGAACCATCACGCCATCCATTGTACATACTATGTAAAATACACGCCACGCATACTACACATCATAATCACAGCTATACGGTATAGTATGTACACACCTACCACTGACACCCTTGCATTATACTGCATGGAAACTGCAGATCAACGCCCGTCTTGACTCCATATCCACTTCCCGTTAGACGCGCAAAGCGTTGATCTTCCAGTGGGGAGGATCTCTCGGGTAGATATAGTCGTTGTCTGTGCTGTACATAGTACAGCCTTAAGCGACTATTGACAGTTGGCTGATTAGATAGATCGGTATCATGCAGACTATATAGACCAGTTGAAGGGTAACTTTAAGCGATCGACTCCATTTCAAGGTGTGCGGGCTGCTAGGCCATAATACAATTGAGACTGTCTCAGAATTAGGACGGTGAGGAGCTGTTGTCTTTCAGCCCAAATTGGGTTGCTCATTGGGAAGAAACAGAGGCGAAGAAAATGAAAAGCCCAGGACTGTAAGCCAAATCTGCTCGTATTACAATAATAGATATCAAAGGACGGCGGCATCCATGTTCTACGTAGTTTGTTCTCGGTGTAATTAAAGCCCATGTACATCTTGAAGCTATTTACTTTTAGGCTTATTGGCAGAACGACTCACAAAATGAATAGAATTAGGCTTTGAGGTAAACAATAATATTAGCTACTAGCTAATCTGTCTGGACGCTGAACCAATAGCAAAAGACGGAGCTCGGATAAATAAGTGTGAAGATATGATGGCTATTTGCTGCTACCAGACCATTCCACATGCTCAGATAGCCCAGGTTCAATATTCTTCTTACCCAGTGCCGTCTTCTGAATCTCATCCTGCTCATGATCGATATACTTTTGTGGCCTGCTTCTGCAGATAGCATCCCGGTCCCCAACAACAATAAGCGATGGTTTGGTCCGATAGTACGCATCAATATCCTCCAAGCTACGATTTGCTGGGAAAATGTCAGTGTTCGTCGTTCATGTAACTTCAGAGAAAGCGTCTGACCTGTCTCAGGGTAAAAGAAGTAAAGAATCGGTAAAAATAACAAGTTGGTTACTGTCCACACGATCCAAAATCGCCAGCCGATATTTTGAATACCGATTGGTGTGATCTCCACAATGATGAAGTTGGTTATCCTATGTCATTGTCAGCAACATTCATTATAGCTTGAAGCCATTGTACGATCTATCAGATGTTCCTTACCAGTCAGTTCCAGTAGCAATAGCCGCGCCCTTTGTTCTCATGGGTAAAGAATTGATTTCAGTTGGATACAGCCAAGGAACACCCAGCATCCCAACTCCGAAGCTTGCATGGAACAAGAAGATGAACGCAACTGAAGCGGCTCCGTATGAATCATTGTCGGGGTATACAGCTGCATAGCGCAGCAATATAGTTATCACAAGAAAGCACACGAATTGTCCGAATGTCGAAAGTAGCATTAGCCCTCGGCGTCCCATTCGTTCAACCAGCAGCACTGCAAGACCTGAAAAGAAAAAATACGAAATAGCATTGCAGGCGGTTAAAAGACGAGCCATCTCATCGGTAAATCCAACAGAGCTTTTGAGAACAGTCGGGAGGTAGTAAGACATAATGTTGATGCCACCGAATTGTTGCATGAACTGTGTACCCGCACCAAGAAGAAGTCGACGAAGGGTATTCGTATCATTCGGTCTCTTTCTCAGAAGATCGCGCCACCTGACCGAGTTCTCACGTTCATAGTGAATGGTGAAACTGATTTCATTGCGTTGAGCAATGACGAATGGGTCATCAGGAGTCTTGGCCTCTAGACAACTGATGACTTCAACGGCTTCTTCCTCTTTTCCGTGGGCCATGAGCCATCTATCAGTTGTCAGCTTCCATTTCCTTGCATATAATTTCTGCTTTTTCCACCTAACCTACCGAGGTGACTCAGGGAGCCAAGGTGTAGTGGACCACAGAATCAAGAGAAATATGAACTGCAATGCGAGTGGGAGTCGCCAGGCGATAGCACCACCAGCAAAGGATAGACCGTAGTTTACCCAATTAACAAAGGCATATCCTGCAATATTCATCATCATCTCCAGGATGACCAGCTTGCCTCTCCACTTGATCTGTGAAGTTTCTACCGCCAGAATATTTTAGTCTCTTGATCGAGTGGTTCATATCGAGATACCTACCAGTCTGCCACACAGGGGCCGTCGCAGTATTAACACCATTCCCGATACTGCGAGCAAACCAACCAGTAAGACTGTGGACCTTGATGCATTGAAAGAGTTCGAGTAACTTACCCTGAGACGATACGCCCAACAAACATCTGAGCTAAACTAAATGATGCCGCCTGAAGAATGGCACCCACAGCCATTATGGTGGTCCCTACCAAAATAGTCTTCTTGCGACCTAGCTTCTCGCCAATTGTAAAAGCAAATATAGCCCCCAGGAAGCAGCCCACATCGTATATTGCTGTCACTGTAGATAGAGTTTTCGTTTTGGTAGGGCCAACGAGGTCATGAATCTCAAGAAAGTCCTGTGTAATGACCACGCCGCTAAACACGCCTTGATCATAGCCAAAAAGGGTCATATCAGTCGCACAGGCTACCTGAAATCATCAACTATTAGCAATTGCTCAAATAATCTTGTATGATATTGCTGGAATTCGCTGGCCAAAACATACCGTCACCCAAAACGTCAACCATCCTCCCGTCAGCCCGAAATAGGGCTGACTATTTTTCTCTAAGACCACCATCATGCAGTAGTATCTGAAGAAGGCAAGGGGCCCCAGGGATTAGAGCGACCAGCAATTTACCAATTTGAAGAGTTTCGTAGTTATCCAGGAGCCTTGGAGTGCCAAAGGTCGAAGCTGACTCGAGCCACGATATAGGGGGTTACACTAGATTATAAAGTGTCCTGGCCTGAATGAAAACAGATCAGTCGGAATAAGAGAGACAACAGTCACCTCAGGCTAAATGCTCGGGTTTCCCCCCGAAGATCGCCCATCTTGCATCAACAATGATGAGGGGGATGTCTAAAGGCGGCAATTCAAGCGAGTATATTGGCTTGAAAAGATCGCGGGTGATGGCAGATCAGACCGCGTAAAATACTGATTGAGGAAACAGATCATCTAATTTTGCTCAGGAGACTGGGGATTGGTTGATGCAGGATGTATCGTCCTCTTTGAATCGGGTAAACTCCGTCATCGCGTGGGGGTCTCGCGTGGTGGAGTGTGGGGAAATCCTGGGGAAATCCTGTTCTTGCATCAGATAAATGGTGTAACTGGGAAAAGATTTTATCCATATATTTCCTTTCATAGCAAATGCGCGAAGTAACCCCTACTTGTACCCTAGGGGGACTTTGGCCTTGAAGCCTGCGAAATACTGCATCATCAAATTCAAAGAGTGGCAGTACAGAGTGGTGCAGGATGAGAATATGGCGAAAACATTCAATCCTGCAAAATAGCGCTTGATTCAGCATCTCATCCTGCAATAACAAGTTCTAAGTATTCCCAAGTAACCGCCCATATTCTACCAGTCGAGTCATTCACTTGGGAAATGGGAATCCAGATAGAGCTTTCTCTGCCATAGCTGGAAGAAGTCAGAGATGCCACCATTCTCAATTTTATTCATCATATTAGACGTCGCAATTTTTTGGCTTATTTGAAACAGTAGGGGGTTCCTAAAAATGGTAAAGGGAATATCCTCCGAGGTCAGCTCAGTGAATGATATCGGAGGCGGCAGTAGGTTTCACAGACGGAGTGGCAGTCGGGATTGGCGCTCCATAGTCACGGTATTGCTATGGAGTGGGGACATATAGATTAGAAGAGGTGACTTTATGCTGAAGAGGACCTGAGGTGACGAGGACAAAAGAATCTATGAAGAGAAGAATAGCGGAAAGATTGAATAAAATCATAATTTCAGAAATTTGAATGGTAATTGACTAGTATACAGGCAGCTAAAGAGTTTAAACAACTTTACGACTCCAACTTTATTCAGGATAATTCAAGCAAGGCCGATTTATAGACTCTGGTAAATGACCAAAATTAACCCAAATGATTGTAATATTTCTTGATTTCAATGAGCATGATGATCAATTTGTCCTACTAAGCAGTACATCCTATTCATACTTTCTCAACAGTCACATCAGGCCCCCCAAATTCACCATCCAGTCGGAAAGTAAGCAGTTTGCTTTCCTTGAGTTCTTCTTTCCGGCTCTCAAGCTCTTCGACATCCCAACAAACAGAAACATATTTACCCGATAGGAAAGCCTTATCGCCGCTTGATAGCCAAACAGCTGTACCTCCAGCAAGCTCTGGAGTATCACCAGTGAAGGGTGCAAGATAAGGAACACTGTGTGCCATATCAGTGGCTACTATACCTGGGTCTATATTAATCGAGGTAATTGTCGGATGCTCAGAGGCCAGAAATTGGGTGAATTTGCAAACAGCCAGCTTTGCTGAAGAATATGAACTCAGTCCCGGTGCGACTCCTTGGGTTGACATTGAGATAACATTGATGATGGTGGTAGGCGCGGATGGAGTATCTCCAGTGTGTTTCAAGAAAGCCTTAGTCGCGATGAATGTCCCTTTAACGTTGGTTTCCTTTGGCTCCGACATCAGCATCACATTCTTGATCTGAAATCCCACGACAGATCAAACCACTAACCTGAGTCTTCCACCAGCTTTCCACATCCGTATTGACAATTGTATCAAGTTTGATCAAAGCTCCCGCATTATTCACAAGGACATGTGGAACCCCGAACTTATCCACGGCTGCTTTGAAAGCTTCATCTACGCCCTTCTCGTCCGTGACATCGACAGCAATGGACCAGACTTTTGTCGCCGGGTTTATATCATTGACCATTCTCTCAGTCTCTGCCAGCCCCTCTGCTGACCTGCCAAGAAGGATCAACGCAGCTGCATTGGCACGAGCGAAGGATGCTGCGAATGCCTGTTATTTCGTTAGTGCGGTCAATAACATTACACGATAGTACGAGTACTCACCAATCGTCCCAGTCCGCGACTAGCTCCAGTGATGACAACAACCTTCCCGGCCTGCGATATATCGGGACGAGAGGGGTCGACGGCAGGGTACACGTCCCGATAGTTCTTCTTTGTGAATGCAGTCATTTTGACTTGACAGTCAGGATCAACTTCGGGGGTGGCCATAGTAGATCTAAGGATGGAACCGATTTGGAAACCTGTGGAAAGCCGAAAGTGTATATTTGTATGAAAAGAGAAAAGACAAGACAAAGTACACGATGACATGAAGGGGTACCATATTTATAGGTTTCGGAGAAGGAAAGCCCTAATTCATCTTACTTCCACGGGTGGGGGCCATCTGGACAGCCTTGTGTCAGAGATCACGCTGATGGTCCACTAGTACTAGTAAGTCCTAACAGAGTCTGGTAGGTATCAGCATATATTAAAGTGTCTATCTAGAATCATGACTAGTAGATGATCAGTTCATCAAATTCGTTCTGAGACTGATTAGCTTGAGCCCAAGGCTTTCTAACTCTTCATCACACTTCAAGTTACACCTCACAATTTCTGGAGTATATGCTACTCCACCTGGCAGCCTTGCAGAGTATCCATGGTATACTCTATACTCAGAGTCTGCTGCTACAAGTTTCCTGCAGACTCTTTTGGCTGGCCCTTCCCCGCAAGTGTAGACGAAAATCACTTTAAATCGATCGAAGGGGATGAAATTCAAGCCTACGCTCTGACACGGCAGCCAGAGACTCGCACATGATAAATGAGCCTGGAACAGGGAAGTCGATATCACGAGTTGATAGTGGTTCATCAGGTTCCTCAGATTCTCTTAAATGTCTACAAAACGGAGAGAAAGCCATTCCTTGAATTGATAGCATGTACATACACAATCTTGACGTGTATGTCTACGAAGCACGCTTTGCCGGGCCAAAAAGGCAGATAAGCGCACAAATCAGCCACATCTACATCCTGGTTTACTTGGACAGTACGAGGGCAGCGAGAATGTGGAGTTGAAATCTCATAGGATGCGCACATCAGAATACACAGGGACCTCTGCCGATTCTTGGGAGCGAAAAGGCAAAACGAAGGCTAGAGAGGAGGGTCAATGGTGTTTTGATTCGTTGTTCAAGCCAGCTGCCGAGTCGTATCTACTAGCACTTCTCTTGAAAGGCACAAGGTGGACGCCACATGGGCTACTACTATAAATACAATGGAGCAAAGGGAACAGGTAATGGGGTCAAATAGAGCAAGCAATTAGGTGTAGTATTCAATGCCATTCGCGTATATGTTGGTATAAAGTGGGGCTAGAAATGAAAAGTGGTAAATAAACCAAAACTCCCTCGAAGAGAACGCCAGAAGCCAGCATGGCAAATTTGGAAAAATCAAGCTCTCTTTGTTGTAGCCACCCGCCAAACCTTGCCAGGCCAACGTCCAATAAAGTAGGGAGCTTTCCAACGCCAAAAGTCCAAAACACATATAATAATTTCTAGTGGATCCAGTCCATAATTCTTTGATGACTGCGCATGCTAATCACGCCGTTTGATTATCATCATCATACTGTAGTCTTCTTCGGTTCGGGGCTCTGGCCCGCTCTGCGGCACCGAGGCACCAAATCACATGCCGCATGCTGCATGTCGCGCCGATAAGATCTCATAGCGTTACACTCTCGAGATCTCGCATGACGATAGACATTTGTGCTCGCTTCGCTGCCTCGGCAACGAGACTAAAGTCCTGTAAGAAGGGGGCGGTGGCTGTCGGACCTCCAAGTCCGTTGCCTTCATGCGGATAGACCTCCGCGGCTTGTTCTGTGGCGGGTGGCGCCTCTGCTCGCGGCAGTGACTCGGAAGTGTTTCCCTGTGGCGGGAGTGGTATACTGGTGGATTGAGTGGGATTGCTCAAAGACTGAGGAAGAGGTTGTGTTTGAGACATAGTGGACTGGGCAGCATAGGCGGCAATGGGGGGAGGGTTTATGCAGGATTGGGCAGCCGCGTTGGCAATATTAGGATTGAAAGGGTCTGACGACCGGGATACGGTAGAGTTGAGATTGGAGGAGGGAGCGAGAGTCGAAGTCGTTGAAGAAGAAGAAGAAGAAGTGGTGGGTTGAGCGGGGGCCTGAGGGGTATGGGCTGATCGTAGAGGATCCATTTTGCTGCGTTTTCGGAGAAAATCCTTTTCGAACGAGAGGAATATAGTCAACGCGCGGGATAGGAGGGCGGTATTTTAGCGACAGGGAGGTTGGCGATGACCAAATAGAAGCCACTAAAGAAGAATCGAAGCGTCAGGGCCCCCACGAAATGACGGGGATGGCTGTCGGTAAGGGAGCCGGTGCAAGGAAACCGAGTGCCAAGATGAACCAAATCTAGAGAGTGACGTCGACAGATAGAAATAGGAGGGAGGGAGAGAAGATGAGGGAGTGTAGGAACTAAGAAAGAGGAGTGAAGTTGAAGAGAGTAGGGAAGTAGAGTATAAGAAGAGTAAAGAGGGAGAAGAAGAAGAGAAAAAAAAGAAAAGAAGAAGAGGAGGTGATTTGCACGAGATTCCCCCAGAAGTTCGCATGGCCGAGTCCGACTATTACCCGCGTATCATTACCGTATCTCCACTTCTCTCCACACGCAATTGCATTGCGAATGTGGCAAATTACGGTTTTCCATTACACTTCGGCAGGGCAAGAAGAATGTATACAGTGTATAAAAAGGGGAATTTTCCTAATGAATGATATTATTGAGAAAATTAGCGAATATAGAGCGGAACTACTGTAGTGGTTATACTCCGGCTATGGTGATTGGTGGAAATTGCATTCTTGAGCTTAAATAGCCCTGGAGAGGACTATGTACAGAGTGTACCATACAAGGATTACAAGTAGTTATATCAAGAGCCTTCTATTCAAGCAGAGTATGTTGATCTATGATCATGCCAATGGCTATTTTATAAGTCTTAGATGAAGATATCATTCCTCATAAAAGACACATCTCCATACACTGTATTAGATCTAATGTAAGTGTTTTGTAGATCCACCGATAACTAAAAGCGGGCATCTCCCATAGAGTACGTAGTATGCAATCATCATCTTCCGAGGTTGCACTCTCAATCGAGTTCACTTACAGTATCATATCAATACTGTAAATATATGTCCTCATTGCTAATATACTTCTACTTATACGAGTACTGGTATTACTATAGTCGATCTTTGTGATCCACCGAAGATCATCCGTGAGATCACAATGTTTTCCAGTCGGTCTGCGGTTCATCTCGGAAGTGATGGCCTGGTATTTCAGGCGTATAATAACCCCCACTGATAAGCCCCGATAAGGTCTTTGTTTCTTTTTTTTTTTTTTTTTTTTTCAAAATTTAAATCTACCCTTTTGTGGGGTTATTTGGAACTCCCCCCCTCATCACCCTCTTTTCCCCATTGCCGCGGAAAATTTTTAAACGGGGGACCTGTTCCAAGAGCCTGAGGGTTTCTATCCCGATGAGCCAGAGCCCACCTTCGCCGAACATCAGATGCTGTCAGGCCAGACAGTCCGCGTGCGACTTGTGGGCAGTCACCCGCTTTATGTACGTTGATTTACTCGCAAATTGTGTCCGAAATATTGGCTTACCATTCCTATTATCTCCAAATAGGGAAACCTTCTCTGGAACGCTGGCCGAACCAGTGCTCATTACATCGAAGAACGGACCGCAGAATTGATCAAGAATAAAGATGTCCTCGAGATCGGTGCTGCAGCGGGGGTCCCCAGCATTGTCAGCGCCATCCAGGGTGCGCATACAGTTGTTTTGACCGATTATCCGGATCCCGATCTGGTAGAGAATATGCGATATAATGCAGAATTGGCAGTCGATCAGATCCCAAAGGGTTCCGATTCCCGAAACCCTCTTCACGTCGATGGCTATAAATGGGGTAACCCAGTGGAACCACTTCTTGAATACATTCCTCCCTTGGCGGATGGATCTCGAGCCAAGGGATTCGATGTTCTGATTATGGCAGATGTGATTTATAGTCATCGCGAGCATGGGAATCTGGTAAAGACCATGCAGCAGACCCTCAAAAGAAATGCCGAGTCTGTTGCCCTCGTCATCTTCACCCCATACGAGCCTTGGCTGTTGCCCCAAACCGAACGATTCTTCCCACTTGCGGAAGCCGGTGGATTTACTGTCACTAAGATCTTTGAGAAGCTCATGGGAGAGGTTCTTTTTGAAAATGACCCCGGTGTAAGTTATCACTCACTCACGCAGAATAATTAGAAAATGCCTGCCTACTCACCGCGTACTATACCTATAGGATGAAAAGCTTCGCCGAACTGTTTTTGGATATGAGCTTCGCTGGGCCCCAGATCAATTGGTTGACAACAGTTTGGAAAGAACTTGATTTTATAATAGATTTGATACCCTGATATTTGCATCGAAACATTCACAATATTGAGGCGGGGTACGAGATGTAGTTACTAGTAAATACACTTGAGGTGGCTACTACCAACAATAGACTACTATTTATTTAATATTTGACAAATAAAGTAAAGACTATTTCTCTCTTCAATTGTGCTATTTCTCTATTTTATTAATCAAATGCAGGCCAATTGCCAGTGTTTTGTATTTCCCTCGTAGTGTCGTGCCGGTCACATGCCTCAACCCCGCGGGAAGAAAAAAGTTCGCCGCTTCAACGCCGCAACTTGACGACTCCACGCGATGCCGGTAAGAATGCCCACTCATTCGGGTTCAAGTAGAACTACGTTGACATCCTTTCTAGCTCGTCATCCTCACCGGCTACCCTTGCTCGGGTCTCAGCTACCGCGCAAATCAGCTTGCAGCCTTGCTCGAGAAGGCACAAGATGAGATCTTCGCGACCACCGAAGCAGGCTCACCAGGCTCGCTGAAATTCCGATACAAGATCCATGTCGTTCCTTCACACGATAATAGCTCCTATCCTCGTACCGTCTACGATCATGCTCGAACAGAAAAGGAGGCACGTGGTGTGGCATATGCACGCGCAAAACGGGTCCTGACCAAGGACAGCATTGTTCTCCTCGACGGAATGAATTATATCAAAGGGTGGCGATATCAACTTTGGTGTGAGAGTAAAGCAGCTGGAACCTCGTGTTGTGTGGTAAGGTTTTTATACTGGCCATATGGGCTGGGGATTTTCAATGGCTAATCGCATTCTATTCAGGTACACATCGGTACTCCGGTCGATCAGTGCATCGCAAACAACAAGGCCCGTTTGGATCGGGACGCAGCCCAGCAAAATGAAGCCTCTCCATCAGATCAAGCAGAAGCTCAGAATCAAGAAAAAGATCAGTCAGTTGGTTCTGAGCAAGCGTATGCTCCTGAACTTCTCGACAACCTCATCTTCCGCTACGAAGAACCTAGTACACACAGCCGCTGGGACAAACCTCTCTTCACAGTACCCTGGGAAGATGCCGAACCACCCGTCGCCGACATTTTTCATGCTCTTACAGGAGTAGTCCTGCCCTCCGCAGAGGCTCCCACCGTAACCCCAATCTCTAATCTGGCCGAATCCCTCGCCTCGTCTACCCTCTCTGATGCCGCCAGCACAACAACTACCGCGCGAACCTTTACCCGAGGCTCTTCTTTGCGACCCCGAATTAGCCCCCATCAAGCCACAACACAAGCCGCGACCACGGACTCAGGAGCTTTATACGCAATGGAGAAACGCACAACCGCCATCGTTAATGCAATCCGCGCCTTCACTCAAGCCAACCCATCCGCCGAGGTAGCTCTTGCACAAAGTGAAAACCCGCACGGTATCGCCATTAACGTCCCCGAAGCTTCCATTCCCGTTCTTATCCCCTCGCACATCGCAACAACGGGTACGACAGATGAACTTGCTGGTGCTGGTGGCGTCCTAGCCGCGCCAAAAATGCAAAGGATGCGGAGACAATGGATTACTTTGAATCGGAGATACATTAGTCACGGTCATGGTGAAAAACAAGGTGGATTAGCGCCAGAGCAGATTGGGGATGCATTTGTGCGCTTTTTGAATAGTACCATTGGAGGTGAAGATGGGTTAGAAGCCTAGTTGCGATATCCAAAGTATAGAAGTGATCTCATTGTTGATAGGCTATTGAGCTATGATTAACGAGCTTATGATATAAATCAATTCATCCTATGCTATAAATTATGCTCAATACTTAAATGACTTTCTTTCGTCGCGATATTCCTGGATTCATACGATGTTCCCGTCTTTCACCCTAATTTCTCAACTTTAGCCGCCAACATTTGGTGGCTAATATGTACTAGGGTACTTGTATTTCTACACAGGAAGTCAAATGCTTCATACTATCATTCAGAGAATCGAGCAATTTCCTCTAGCTAGGCTTTATCTTTCATTTTGCAAGTTCTAAATATGAAGAATGCCAGAGTAAATTCAAGAATTTTGTTTATATTTTCTCCGAAACAACATTTAAACAAAGTGCAAATCAAACAAGCAAATGCAAAACAAAAAGCACAATGCGTTCTATCAAAAAGGGTTTCCACCTTCTACTGTCGAAATTCCATATCACAATCGAATGAGATCGGCGATTAATGCACCTGATCTACATCGAGTCCTCAAGAGTCATTATGAGCTCTAATTTCCAGGGTTTAGCCAGAATTTGCGACGGTATTTCGGATTCCTTGGAATCTCTTTCATATGCGGAGTGTCCAGCTCCTAATGCAATACGTGCATGTAACAATCCTTTGGGAAAATTACCGTGACATCGGGTATGTGGCCTGGGCTACGGGGTTGAGCCGTGCATGAAATGGGGTGGTATCCCCTGGCCGTGAGAGCGCAATTGCAACTCGGCCTTTCGATTATGAAAATGGCCATCCGCATGTTGAAATAGCTCGGACAGTGAGTGTATGTCCATGGGATCCACGATGATCAAGTTTAAAACGGTCCTCGCAGGGTACTGAGAATTTCTTTGCTGAGACATCTTTCCTGAGAAAGTGTCACAGCATCCTCAGTGTCTCTTCACGCGGGCAGGGGCATTCCATTCTGCATTTGAGAAACCTGGCTGGCATCGATGCGACGGTAGTTGATTCCCAGGGTATAAAGCTCCTGAAGGCTGGCATTGACCTTCTCATGCATCGAGGTGTCTTGCGGGGTGATCTTGCTGAGATCCTCAAGCAGGCGCTCACGGCACTTGTAGTAGTTCCGTTCAGCGTTTTGTAGACGCTGTCCATGCTGGGCAGTGGCTTGGGTGACCTTGGCAGATCCGGCTTGGGAATGGACTGAGCGGGTGCGCTTCATGGTGGGAGCTGGGGTGGGCCCTGTAACTCCACGTCTCTTGCGGCCAGCGGCTTCCTTCTTCTTGGTTGGAGCAGCGGATGGCGATGTCTCTGGAGAGCTGAGTCGTTCAGAGGATTGGTAGTCATGCACACGGCGCATGTGGTCGTAAAGGTTCCATCTACGAGGGAAACCATTTCCAGGAGCGGATCGTTCACATCCCTCCCATAGGCAGAGGTGAGGGTTATCTCCATGGCCATGCAATCCGTGGGCCTCCCGCTCATGCCGGAACAGGCAGGCGTTGGAAGAGAAACGCAGTTGGGTATCCACGCAAGTAGGGACCTTGCAACGGTAAGGCTTCAGATGAGAATCCAAGTATTTGCTATAGGTTATCTGTTAGCTACATGTCTCGGTTTCGGATGCTTGAGAGCGGGATTAGGGAACTTGCTGGTAAGCGCATTTTTGGGTAGTGGCAGGGTGGTTGCATGGCTTCTCTCCGTTGGCAAATGGGCAGTAGTATTTTCCGTCACTCTGGGTGGACATCGAGTAGTAAGGATGCTCTCGCGGGTTACGAGATTCACTACTATCCTTGGATCTCTGTCGGGTGGACTCCTTGACGGTCAGAGGCGAGAAGAACTCGGCCTCCGATTTCACCTGGGACTGGGAAGCATTTGGAAGTGTACCTCGACGAGCGGGCTTAGATGGCCGAATAGTCCTGCTAGGGGGAGGGGAAGGTCAGTTGAGATTCTTTTTTGTTGTATTGCCCGTGGTATCATGAGTCTTCTAGGACCTACCTGTTAGGGTCCTTTTCACTGAGAGGTGGAGTAGGAAACAAGGGTTCCGCTGGGTTGATTCCATGGCTCATCGGCGACGTGTAGTCTCCAAGGATAGTGTCATCAGGGGCAAGGTATGGGGCGAATCCGGGGTGAGAGCAAGAGGAAGTAACAGAAATATCATTGCTAGCTTCCGTCAATGGAGGGGAGACCGGAACGGTCTGGAAAAGGCTTGATGAAAGCTGGTCAAGGGTAGTTCCAGGGTAGTGACTTTCAGTCATCATGTTATTCCATGTCTCATTGCCAGGAATCAAGTGGCCATCCTCGGTGTGGGAACTGTGTGCAACAGATAGAGCATCATCCGGTGTGCTCGACTGTACACAGACATCATTATCCATGGGAGACATTTCCAGGAAGGAGTAGAACTCCCGCGGCATTTCATTATGATCATGCAGATCTGTGACTGGTGGGAAATCAACCCCTGTGTACATCACATCGTGTGGGCCGACCGTAGGGGTCGCCAATTGTGTAGACATATGGAAAGCAAGCATTTGCATGTGAGGGGATTCCTTGGAAGACATGGCCTGATCGAAGGATTCTGTAGTATTCAATGTCCAGTCTTTCATATCCTGGGAGGTTCCATGGGCTGCGGGAATTGAGCACAATGACGAACTGTCATGGCTCGAAAGTTCATCATCCTGGAGTGTTCTTGGGGCCATATTTGACATTCCTGAAACCATGGAGGTATGTCTTGATTGGGACTCGTTGATTCTGTGAGACATTGTGATGTATGTATTGAGAAGCACTGAAGAGAAGAAAGATCAGTTAGTTATCTTGCACATTTCGTCAAAGTTGAAAGTATTGAAAAAGGCAATATAAAGAGCAGCTCCACGGTCCAGAAGAGATCGAAAGCCTGCCACTCATTAGCAAAATTCGGCATGTAGTTAGAAGCTTTCCACGCACCAAAAGTTAGAGGTATAAGACAAGTCAATCCAGAATCAGTCAAGCAGAACTTGGAATGGGGTCCTTGGAATCATTGGAAGTTTACGCAGCAAATGTCGTGCCCATGTTCAAATGGATTGGGAATCTGTTGTCCAGTAGTAGAGTGTTGGGTCCAGTTCATCATTGGTTGTCGAGAGCTACAAGGTTGAAGCATCATAATTATCCAGAGTGGGCCAGTTTTGTTCAAGAAAAACATTATATCTTGATGCCAGAAGCCGTTTTGACAGGCCAGGTCCATTTCAAGTCAGTGGCCAGAGCAAGTTTCCAGAAGCGGATGCTTCTATATCGTAGATCGATGAGCCGATTGGCTCTACGGGGTCCTGGAATAACTCCTTTGGTTCGGCTGTAGTTCATGACTGTGGCATAAAGTTCCATGGGTATATAGTAATAATATTTCCTGAGGCTGAGATGGTATTATGTCCAGAGTAATTTGGTCCAGTAGTAGCAGTAGCAGCATAAGCAAGAAATCCAGGGAGAGCAAGCATTGGTCCATCTTCTCAACTTCAGGCTTGAAGTGAGGGTCATCAGGAAGATAAAGTCCGGTCAGTATAGATTAGGCCATAGGGAAAGATCCAGGGAAAGTAAAGTCCAGTGGGAGTATCGATTTGAGTGTGCATACATTAAACAGCACTCATGAGAGTCCAGCTCAGGCAGCGGGTCGCTGACGAGCATCCATGGCAAAGAAGCATTATTCTTTGATTGGTCAAGGTTGACAGCAGCAATCAATCAGACCAAGGGGTCTGATTGTAGGTTCCAGGGGAGTTCCAGGGGTATACATGTTTGTTGAGATTGTCGTGGTCCATGGGAGAAAAGCACAGGCGGAGACAGGTACAGGTCCAGAAAGAGTATATCCAGGAAGAGTATGGATCCGGGAGGAGAATGCAGATGAAACAAGACGCATAGGAAAAGCAAGAAAGAAAATGTGACGGGGACTACCTGATGTGTTTCGGTATCGAAGAGATGCAGACTAAGTAGAAGCCTGGAGAGAAAACAAAGCAGAAGCAAGGTCCAGTTTCCGGGAGAAGTGGCAGAGGTTAATCCTTGGGACAATGATAAACAACCAGGGAGATGAGATGGTATAAAGGCAATATGGTTGTCCGAGATCCAGGGACTGTTTGGCGAAAGGGATATATGGGTATATGATAATGTAGCTGTAGTAGTAAAGGCTGTTGTATGTCTTATGAATGTCCAGTCGCAAAGTATAAAAAAGGGGTATCCTGAGTATGAAGAAAGAAAAGAAAAAGAGAAACCCGAAGGAATTCGGGGGATCAGCAGCCTTTTTACAAGCGAACGGAGGTCAAGCGAGTTCAGGAGACGGTGGGGCCATATCAAACCTGGCGTGTGCCAAAGTCGCATAGTGCAGCGGTGACTTTGCCCTGTTGGCACCATCGAGGACCCAGTGTTTGATCAAAGGTTATGGCACCAGCAGAGTCGTTTTTGTGTTGGCGGCATCTGAGTGGACCACACGAGAGGAGGTTTGTAGCGGTGAGACAAGGCCCGCGTTTGGTCGACTTGGCGGTGCATCTTGGAGGATGATAATTGGATGGAAGATAGGGGCTGACGCTGCATGATGATGTCCATTTGGAACGATCGGCATGTTCCCTTTTGAAATACGGAGGTACGGAGTGCATTTGAGGAAGATTGTGTGGTGGAGAGGACATCCACGTCGGGGTGATGCGGAAGAAGAGGTTGCAGTCAGGTGCTGCGACTGTGCATCAAGAATGCATGATAGTGCAGCGGGGAAGATGGAAGATTTTCCGTATACTCTTTACATGAATAGCTGAAGCTGAGATGTGTCTATCATCCAGCCAGAATTGAGAATTGAAAACCAGGCTTGCATTTGCATTTCTATCAAAAAAATGACTACTTCGTACATACATATTCCGTATTGTATTTTTCTCGAAATTCGACTGATCAAAACCAAAGCGGGCCGGGGCGAGACGGACCCACGTTGGGCAGCAATGCAGATTTTTGGGCGTCTATGGATAATTTGCCAGTTAGCCAATCATCCACGTAAAGAACTCGAGTGACAAGTTTTCCAGAAGCAAGTGGAGTCAGATAATAAGAAAGATGGATAAAGGTTGTCGTTCAGCAATCCGAAGATCTTCAGGTGAACTATGCTTGGGTAGGTTTGTTCATCATCCAGGTTGATACTGTACATTGTACAGTATGTATATGTGTGATGTTTTTGTGTGTGTAACAGAAAACGAAAGGAAGACGAAAATGGCTTACCAGGTGGGGCAGCTGAAGTTGGAGAAATGAGGTCAGTGAATAGACAACGCATCATTCTACGTGGTGGTGGGCGATGTTCATCATCGTCTTTTGGGGAGACGATTGGATGAAGGAGAAAGTTGCGAAAAAGTGAGTCGGCAGTTTTGTGTCATCGATCACGTGATATAGTCTTGGCATCAAATAGGCCTTTTCCCTTTTTGGAAGACAGCAGAGGCATGTCCTTTTTGGAACTGTATGTACACAACCAAACAGACTAGACCAGACCAGACCATCATGAATTGGACCGGAGGTCAATTACGCCGACACTCTGCTCGAAAGGGCATTTTATCTAAGACTCAAAGAAAGAAATTTGCAAAATCCCGTCAGCTCGTCAATGATGATCGACTATCTCGTCAAGTCATTTCCTTTCCCAGCTTTCTTGATCGGAGGGGGAAGCAAACGAAGGCAGAGCAGGAGAAAACATCTGCAGTGATAGAAAGTCAAATTTCGTCAGTTTTTGCTCGTGCCCTTCTTTTTCTGTTCTATCATTGGCCCTCGTCGCGCAGATGGCTTGATACTGACATGCATCCAACGAGCTCTAGTCCTTTACTAAATACATCACATGAAACTTTCCACAAGCATCGGCTTTTGCAGAGCTCTGACTGGGCTGTTGTGTGTCTCTCTTGTCCGCTGGATATTAAATTCACCCCGGTCGAGGAATTTGAGCAGTTTGGTAAACGACGTAAATTGAACGATACCGACCACAAACGTCTGTCCACACAAGCCGGGAAAACGACTCGGGGGCTCTTCCAGTCCCGCGTCAAGGCTCGAAGGCTGTCGTCTGAGCGAGGTATTTCATCTTTGAATCAGATTCAAATTCATATCGACGGTCGACCGACTTGCCCGCATCCACATTCCGATGTCAGCTCCGAAAATCCTCCAAGTCGTTGCTTATCACAGTCAATCCTTCTGGGCCATCAAACTGCTATAGAAGATCCCAGATTATCCGCTCAACTCCATGAACAGACGAGACCCCAGAATCGGTGGCAGAAACTTAGTGCTTATAACCCCGGCTCTCATAAACTAACAAAAGTTCCAAAAACCCCCTCAACGATTCCAGAAACAGTAATTCTCCAAAATACACAGTTCGTGACTCCATCCCGAGTCACTGCTCAGCCTTCTCCGTTTCAATATTTGAATCACCCTACTGCGTCTTCATATCAGCATGCGAGGCAGACTATTACCTTACCCGCCCCGACTAACCCCCTACCGCCGAGGCATTCTACTGTTGACAACGCGGTCCTAACGAAACCATATCCCAACATCGATTACGATACTGATCAGCAAACCACTTCCAGATCATCCAGTCTTGTTTCGACGCTTATAGCGTTTCCCAGCATGAATGAAACTCAGGTATCAGCAAGCCAGATACCCTCTCGCGGAACGCTACAACCTCGCGAGATTAATGATCGAGTCACAGATAACCCATCCCAAGTTGCTAACAATACCGGCTCTTCCCAGAGGGTGAGGATATCTGGCCAGCTTGTTCGTCTAAACACTGAGGCTGAAGTCCATCCACTGAAAGAATTTCAATAGTCTGCAAATGGTGGAAAATCTGTGCCGTGCTTCATATGTATTCATACTACCACCAATTCTATGGATTATACCACTCCAAATAAAGTTATTTCATTTATGTAAACCCTATAAATTAAAAGTCGTCATTCCCAGGCCCAGCATATCATTATATCCTACACTAAGTAGTGTATTGTTTATTCATCTACCCAATGTATATACTTCGCCCCGCGATAAGATCCGTTCACGTGCCGATCCCCGGATTGGCTCCACTTTGACGTCTTCACTTCCGGATGTTCTCAGTTCAACCTCAACTGCTTCACCAATTGTACCTCACCATGTTGCGTCTCATTCCAATCCTGGCATCAATAGCCACAGGAGCAATCTCAGCTGCAGTTCCTAACTCACCGCAAAACACCGGCCGCACAACTCAGCTTCCCCTCGTTATCTGGCATGGCCTTGGCGATGACTTCGAACGCGAAGGGATGCAACAAGTCGCCGACCTAGCCGCATCTACAAATCCGGGAACATATGTGCATATCATCCGTCTCGCCGATACGGGAGGTGGTGACCGTCAAGCAACATTCCTCGGCAATGTCACGGAGCAACTCGCAACAGTCTGCAATCAACTTGCCTCAGACCCTATCTTAAGCTCCGCACCGGCCATCAACGCCATGGGCTTCTCTCAGGGAGGCCAATTCCTCCGCGGATACATCGAACGCTGTAACAACCCACCCGTTCACAATTTAGTCACCTTCGGCAGCCAACATAACGGAATCTCAGAATTCCAATCTTGCAAGACGGGCGATTGGATTTGTAACGGAGCCGAGGCACTGCTACGATCAGGCCAGTGGACGGATTTCGTCCAGTCGCATCTTGTACCAGCCCAGTACTTCCGGGATCCAGAATCATTGGACGATTATCTCGAGCACAGTAATTTCCTTGCCGATATCAATAATGAGCGGGAAATGAAGAATTCCAAATACAAGGCGCGACTGGAGACGTTGAATCGATTCGCGATGTTCATGTTCGACGAGGACACCGTCGCGGTACCGAAGGAGAGTGCCATTTTTGCCGAGGTAAATATCACCAGTGGGACTGTAACGCCTTTACAAGAACGTCCGATTTACAAGGAAGATTGGTTGGGTTTGAAGAAGTTGGATGAGCAAGGCCGACTTGATTTCAAGTCTGTGCCGGGTCAGCATATGCATCTGACTGATAAGATACTCGAACTGACCTTCAAGGAGTACTTCGGTCCTGTTCAGCATTCGCAGTTACAGTTGCAGACGCAACCTGAGTTGGTGACTTCGACCGAGGATCAATCTCAACGTCAGGGGTTACTGGCACAGATGCAGCCAGGCTTCTAAGAGGTTAATTATCTTGTTGGAAATGGCGTTATTCACACCTTAGCGATATCTAACTTATACTCAAGCTCAACTGGTGACCATATGGGACCGAAAGTTGATTTTTTCACGCATTTGTACTGAGCATTGGCGTAGCAACTTTGAGGTTATCGACTGTTGCAGTGCAACTTCTTCAAATCGCAAAATGGCACATATCTTACTGGAATTTGTTTTCCTTCCAAAGTTTCAAGTCGTAGTGGACTCTAGCACCGTCTATTTTAGGTCTACCGACAATATAGCTAGATACAAAGACCGCATGGGCAAAAGCCGATAGCAAAAAAGACACGGGTTATCAAGGATAATGCATATGCAACAAAAAGAAAAAGGAAGTAAGATGTAGGCAGGAGATCAGGCTGAGGTCGGAATCGACAAACGAAAAGGGAAAAGTAAAGCAAAAAGACACGATCGACGAGAGTCCAAGTGCAAACATATTTCTTGCATTACAAGGTCCGAATAAGAGATTATAACATGTACAAGGCAAGACAAAGAGAAAATGGATTGGAGTAAGGTATTCGGCAAGTATTTTTCACCGGAACCGACTGTACAAGAAGAGGTTGGACAAAGGAGTGGGAAGGGATTTTTAGTATGGAGGTCGTCCAAGGCCGCCGCTAACCTGTCGCCGAGAATTGTAACCGCCCACCATAGACTTGGAAGCTGGGACTGCAGTTGCTGGACGGTCTCCATTTGCCAGAATACTTCCATCTGGTGAGAGATAACCGTCGAGAATTCGTCTCAGTTGGTCTCGTTGAGCATGGTCGAGGGCGTCGGTGCCATTGGAATCAGCACCCCGGAATACCTCTGAAATGCCAGCAGCGAGGTTATTATTGGAACGGCTCTTGTTGCGATTCAGGTGTGCGTTTCGCGAGTCCTGTCCTGCTTCCATCTTTCCCTTCAATGATGATTGTCGTGAGACACCGGGGGCAGTGGCGGGCCGGTCGACTGAGACCAGTGACCGCTGGGAGTCATTCGGGAAGCCACCGGGAATAGAGAGGCTTGCAGGAATGGGAGGAACGGGAGGAATTTCTTCATCGGAATTCACTCGACTGAGAGATGGCGCATGGTTATCGCGCATGGGCTTTTCTCCCGCAAGAGCAATTTCCGATGCGGATGCCCTTGGCGTTTCAATTCCGTCTTCTTCGGGAGTTTGTTCTCCGTCTTGTTGGCCGTAGGCCCCCTCTCCATCCACCTCAGAAACAGAGAACGAGGCACTAACCATGCTTTCGCTACCGGAGGAAACAACACTTTCATTCGAGGCTCCGACCTGGCCTCGCAGTGGGCTCAGCTTGCGAGGTTGAGAGTCGTGGTGCACTGATAAAACTCGGCGCAGCTCAGTGACACGAACAGGGGAGCCGCGCGTGGAGCTTGGTTCCGGAGTAGTAGAAATCTCGGGGACGCTCATGCGACGGTTTTTGTATGATGCCGAGCCAGCAGGGGAGCCATTTGCAACTCCATTGCCTTGGCTGGTGCGAGTCATGGTGCCTCCGCGCGAGCCATTGATGGATAGAGTCTTGATACTTTCCTTCTCCACAGCAGCCAAACAAGATTCGCGAGACCAGGATGACAACATCTGCTCCTTCACAGGTAATGGAAGACCGCTGTTGGGTTGAGACTGTGCTGCGACAGAGGCGTGATTGAGGACAGGGAAGCTGAAGCCTCTTGCGGGGGGCGAGACCGGGGGGCTTTGCGGTGGGGATGAAATCGATTGACGGTAGGCTTCGTCAATTCCGTTCACAAGATCTTCCACATTTCGGAAGGGTGTTAGTGTAGTTGACGGCACAGATTCGTTATCGACGACGTTGTCATTATCCACGGCGATTCCATCAAGGCCAGTTGGGGGCAATCGAATCTTAGAGAAATATTGGCTCTTGCTTTGTCTTTTCTCAATCTCGTTGCGAATCTCAACCCCGGCATGGGTAGAGTCAAGGTTGAATTTCTCCACTAATGCCAGTAGATACCCGTGGACCAGGCTGCCAATGTTGACGCGAGCTACAGAACTTCCCAGATCGACAGAGGTAAACAAATCCTCTTGAAGCTTCAAGACCATGGGAAGTCCGTACTGCGCTGCATTGACTCCAAGATTTTCAGCAAGGCTGGCCAGGAGCAGGTGGAGAAGGAGAATCTCAGACTCAACAGTCGGGTTCTCGAGAGCAGCATCATATATAGCCAGATGCAACAATCGAAGGAAGGATGACTGTGCAGCGAGAGCTACCTTATCTCTTTGATTTCCAGGGGCTGACGTGCTTCGCCGATTCAGCTTATCAGGTTGTTCGGAGTCGCGTTTTGAGGTCGGTTTGATATACTTCGGTATGTCTACCCGTACCTTGAGATCGCGCTTGTTTGTCTCGAGAGCAAGCCAAGTCAAGAAGGCATCGGCATATGCTCGGCGAACTTGTTGGTCAGGGTCTCGTAGGAGCCCTTGTGTCCCTTCCCACACATGAATACCGACTTGGTTCCTGGATTCTGAGCCTCCTGTAGTGCTGGGTGCTCTCAACGTAGAAACAACCATAATCGACTTGACAGCTCGCAGTGCAGTTACCTTAGCTGCAGCATAGGAAAATCCTTCGCTGTGGGGCTTTTCGCCATTAACTTCGACTGTCTGGGTCGTCTCTGCAGTGGGTGCCACGCCAGCTTCATGAACTGTAGCCAAGGAAGACTGGGCCGCGCTATCAACATTGGCGGTTGGTTTGAAGCGTCGCAGAATGGCACGCATCATATCGGCAACTTGATCACCGTAGTAGATATGAGTTGCCAGATCGCCGATACAGTGTTCCAATAGGGTAAGCAGGCTCCTTCTCTCGGTTGAGATGAAGAGGCCATCTTCACCTTGAGTCTCTCCAGGCTTTTCTTGGTTGGCGCCATTGGGTTGGCTGGGCGTTGACAGAACAGCGGAGATGTAACGAATCAGACCAAACAAGATGTCCATAACACTCAATCCGATCATGTTGACTGACGATTTGAGAAGCCAATCTACCACGGATAAGATAGTGTAGGACGACGCCAAGGCATCCTCCGTAGGCTTCATTTCGTGCAAAGTGTCCATTGCCGCCACCAAAATAACGAATCGAACTTGGACTGGGCACCAATTTGCGATAAGTTCAATGAGAGACGTAGCCCAGTTTCCGGCATCTTTTCCAGTGCTGGATTGATTCCGGGTGATCTGTGGGAATGGTTTGGTAGCAATGAATTGGAGAGCAACTGTTGCCGCAACGCGAATTTGGCCGCGGTTGCTTCCCGATATAATGACCTTTTCAAGGCAGCGGAGAGCCAGCAATCGTGCATCCATCTCGGCTTTCTTATCCGCATCGGCGGTTGACTGTGCTGCAAGTGTTGGGTCACCTTCAACTGTATCAACCGTATGAACAGTTGTCACACTCATCCGGCGGGGTCGAGCACCCTCATTCTCTAGCCTCTCAGATTCCCGGAGCATTTCCTTGAGGGGTATCAATACATCCTCCTTTTCCGAATAAAGATTCTCCAGAATCACGGGTAGAATAAGCTGGAGAGATGTTCCTCCATCCGCGGCGAGGCTCTCGGAGCTGACTACGCCCTTAATTGCTCGTAAACCAGCATTTCTCCATCGGATCGCAACAGGAAGGCTGACTTTCGTCGGAGAGTAGGTTGAGGAGGATGGATCGGCGAAGCTGGCATACGATCGCACGACTTCACGGTATTGATGGGCGAGGGTTTGTTCGGCGGCAATAACAGCGATATCTTGGTACTCGCAGAATGTTTCGAAAGTGGCTATTGAGTCCTCGACCATAGAAATATCATTTGAGCGTAGAACAGTTTCAATCACGGTCAGGACAAAACCCGCGTAGATGGGGAGGTCGCGGGGACATTTTTCGATGAGCGCGGTCAAGATATGAAGCGCGACCTGAACGTTACTATTCACGAAATTGACCATTAGTTCCTTGCATCATGCAGATCCACAAGACACTAGCTAGTGCCATGTTTATTCTTCTTCACTCACCCCAGCCTCCGTCTCCAAACATCTTTGGATACTCGTTTCGTGAGAAAGGCCCCGACCTTGGTGAGTTTGCTGCGACGCGTGCTCAAGTAGTATAGCAGATATGACAGCTCGCTTGGATTCGGCTTGACTTCCACCACACCTTTTTGATACTGCGGATAACACTTGAGTGTCAGGACCTGATGTCTTGGGCGACAAGCCTGTCGAACTGACGCCATGAAGGGAGAACGATCTGAGGGCCTCCCCGGAGGCGGCAAAAGTCCACGGGGAATGCGGAGCCGCTTATAGGGAGTTAAAAAGAGTGTGGGAGGAGAGATTCGAATCGAATATTAAGTTGGTGATATGCGCAAGGGTTTTCTGGTCAAAGGAAAGCCATGGGAGAGAAGTAGATAATCAATGGGGAAACGGGTTGGGCCACGGTGGACGAGAACGGGGGCTGTTTCTGATGGAAGTCGTTGACGATCACCCAAGGGGAAGAAGAAAAAGGGTGGGGCTTGCACTCCGCAGGGAACAGGCGTAAATTAGGAGGGGGATAGGAGGGGGAAAGCTGGGATATTTCCGGTAGACGATTGAAAATGAAGAAGAAGATCAAGATGATGGAGATGATTTGGTTAGAAAGAAGAAGAAAAAAAAAAAGGTTTGGGGGGGGAACTCCGAGCGAAACGATGACGATGACAGAGAGAGAGAGGGTTCTACACTAAGCTGTACAAAGCAAAAAGGGACCCGGTCGGAGATATTTAGTTTAAGTGATGAATATATTATTTACATTGATATACAGAGTATTCTAGAAAAGAATTGAGGGTTTCTTAGACTGAAAGATGAGATCCATCCAGGAATTGCCTCGGAGAGGATCTCGACGAATGCGGCCATGCAAGCTCTCTTCTTCGTTTTTGCCCTCTCGTGTTCTCCCAACATTGACGCTTGGTCCCTTTTTCTTT
>Ga0102593_1001251_pt1 | contig 26405 bp, 26 predicted proteins | sample AraplaCol_mMS_r2_2_FD_76862 | JGI IMG/M metagenome (GOLD analysis project Ga0102593, IMG submission 76862) | Arabidopsis root microbial communities from North Carolina, USA - plate scrape MF_Col_mMS_r2 (SPADES assembly) (version 2) | ecosystem: Host-associated > Plants > Roots > Endosphere...
TTTGCCCCCCGCTCAAAGTTTGCCGGCTCCCCCCCTTCCCTTCCCCCCCTCCTTCCCTTTCTTTACCTCTCCCCCCCCCCCCCCAAGACCCCCCCCGACTTTACTGAGATACTTGCCTCATTTTTGTGATGCAAGACATAATTGAAATTATATAACCTCATTCCTCCTATTTCCTTATTCGCTCCGACCCCCCGCCTTACCGACGATGAATGAAGAGGATACCCGAGAAACGCCCGAGGAATCGCGTGCGGACGATAATCAGAATTCCAGCTCTAAATCGGCGAATCAATCGACAAAAGATCGGAAATGTCAATATTGTAACCAGGCATTTACATCGTCATCGCTGGGCCGACATCTCGACCAGTTTTTGTTCAAGAAGAAGCCGGATGGGATTCATGATGTTGAGGAGATCCGGCGCATTCGCAGTGGTATCACTCGTCGCCAGGCCCGTACTGCATCAGGGAAACGTGAAGGCAGTCCTGATTCTACCCAGAAAAAGGGATCAGTAGAACCCCATGCGACTAGCGAATTGAGTACCAAGTCGCGGGAGGCACCTGTGCGCATGATGTTCAACACCCCAACTTGGCATGCAACCGGTGTCATCAACGACATACCAAACCCCAATCCCAGTCGGACCTTGGAAGGCCCCCGGGTTACACCTACGCAATCGCGGCCGACGTCTTTACATCTACCCGACTACGCGGCTAGGGGTGCGACACCTAATAACCCGGATACCATGAAAGCCTTGGAGCTGGCTCTCCGCGAGGTGCTCGACAACATCAAGGCCGCTACGTATGCTATATTTGCCCGTTATTTGACCGAGGATGCTCATCTAACCATGAATTGTGTCTAGTTCCCGATTCCGACCTCGTCTCTCCCCGTTAGACTTCGACGTCCAAGCTCAGACTTTCCCGTCGCTTTGCCTACATCTTCTTCCCCCTCCCCCGAGCCTCTTCAGTGCCCAACCATTTCCCTCTCCAACTTCGTTTCCGCTCGATCCCCCTGGACCAGAACATCTCGAAATTGTGCGACAGGCTCTTCGTTCCAAGATCGGACAATGGCAGTCCGATCAGATAGCTGCAGACTCTACTGGCCATCCACGACATTTGAGTGGAGGACTTGATCCTAGCATGGTCTATCGAACGGCTCAGCAACATGAAGAATTGAGCCTACGCCATTTGGATCTGGCTTTTGGTCATTGGAACAGTTACTCGTACGAGCATCGTCGTGATGTCTGGCAACTAGAGATCACTCGCGCATTTGCGCGGGAGGCAGAGAAACGAAAGTCAATGGATGAACAGCTTGCACGAGTGCAACAAGAAGCAAATCAACTCCGCGCGCAGGTTGAGCGTCTAGGGTCATGCCAGTGGCCACGAGAATTTGCCTTGTTCCCACCAGATACACTTCCTCTATCGCGGGATGTTGCACGGGAGCTGGATGCGAAGGAGAGTCAGATAAGCCCGGAATCGTCAAGATGGGACTATGATAGCGTGGTCAGTAAATGGAAGCGCGTTGTCATGCACGATAAGAGTATGGGTCGGATTGGCGTGGGATATAATGCCTCTGGTCCATTTGGCGAACAGGATGGGAACTCCCATCGTCAAAGTCCTGACGTCCGCCCTCCTCGTCCAGGCGAGGATACTTCAAACCATCCGAATCGATTACGTCCCTTGCAGTCAGCCGTCACAATGAGTCCCGATCCGGGAGCTTCATCTACACCTGCGTCCTCAACGCAATACGCCTCGCCATTTTCACACCACGATCCTCGTAGCCCGCCGACTGGCAGCGCTAAGCGTCCTAGGCTCATGAATGGATCTGAAGGTCTACAGGCCCAGGAGCCTTTGGCGGGTACCAAACCAATTGCCCCTGCACCTTGGCCTTCCTCTACACCTATTCTCTCAAATCTCGCGGCACCGTCATCGCAAACGCCTCCATCGGGACCGCGAGGATAAATGATCTTATAAACTTCATATATTGTGACGAACCAGCTGTCTCTATTACGCAAATGACATTTTGGAATTGTCGATCATTCATGTTGGATATTGCTTTGAGCTTTTCATAGATATAAGATGTACACATAATTACATACTAGCACAAACAAAAGCTGTTTAAGGTATAATAGGGGTATATCTCCTACATTGAGGTAGAATTGTGTATGGAATTTTCTCACGACACCGTCCACGGATATCAGAAAATCTTTCAGGCTCTGTCCAGGTGGCAGTGAAGGATAGAAGAATTGTGTTTTTATACTGCTAACTAAATAGAGTAGTAGATTTCCAGGCCCAGGAATGATTTCAATACTAGCTGATACTGGCGCGTGCGTCTCGACGGCTCAACTTGAAGTTCCTTTCCAAGGCTGACTTTGACTGAAGTCCCACTCATGCAATATGGCGAGCAACTTCTTCCCCAATATATTCAGCCAAAGTCAGTACCTTCTCCTCCTGAAGTCGACGTCCAATCAACTGAACTCCAACCGGAGCTCCATGGTAAGTATCGGCATCGTCTACAGCAAGGTCAGAGAATGACATCGCCGCATGTGGAGTTGGAGTTGAAAACTTACAGTCCCACTCTATATAAGGCTCAGCCTCATCCATAGACACATCGGAAGGAAGAACGTCCACTGTCTTGTTTGCAAACGTGACAGGGATAGTGATGCTAGGATAATCGAGCACATTCACAAAGGCAGAGTACCCGATATAGTTGTACTCTGCAGGTTTGACAGCAGCGAAAGGAGCATTCGGACATATAACCCCATCCACAGGTCGTCCAGTGCCAGTCAATGCGGCGGTGCTGTTCCAATAGTCCATATATTCCTTTTGATACTCCCTCTTAGATAAATTTAGCGCGGCAATCTGTGAAGCGAGCATCTCCGGACCACTGGAAGGCCCGCCGACAATTACTTGAGGTGGTTTAATCTCGCCAGAAAGTTCGAATTGGTGTTTAGCATCATTGCCGCCATCCATGGCGTATGCTTTCGCCTAATGAAGGTTAGCATTACTTTCTCTCAGGACTGCTGGGATTGCTTATGGGATGATACCGCTAAGGTGAGTGCTGTAGCGTGCGAAGGGGGATTCCAATCAATGATGTCGTGACCAAGTCTTTTTAATGTCTGCTTGACAATGTTCAAGCCACGTGCGATAGGAGGGTGAATTCGGCCTGCCCCGTCAAAAGTCATGATCGCAAACGATAGTTTCGAGGATCCCTTCTTCGATTCTTCAATCAAAGAAAGTGTCTCCTGCACCATTGAATCTCTCCATGGCAGCTCCAAGGCCAATGGATCATGTAGCCATGGCTGTTGGCTGAGGACGCTTTGAAAAAGTAGCGTTAACGACCGTGCCGTGGAAGCCAAAGGGCCGACTACAGAGATAATTGTATTCTGTCCTTCCATTGAATTTGCGGCTCCCTGGTAAGGCAATCTCCCTGAAGATGGTCGAATTCCATATAAATTATTAAATGCGGCGGGAACTCGTATACTTCCCCCAATATCAGTGCCAAATCCACCAGGTGACCCACGCAGGGCAATCAGAGCGCCTTCTCCACCACTGCTACCACCACTGGAAAGATGTCGGTTCTTGGGGTTCCATGTATACTCGATAATGTTGTTGACTGTTTCTCCGCACATCAAGGTGACTGGCACACTGGTCTTGCAGTATAGCACTGCGCCGAGGTCTCGCAACTCTCTCACGAGCTCGCTTTCTTCGACGCCACGGCGTGGATCGTCTTTCTGGCCCTCGAATGTATCGATCCAGCCGACGTATCCCATGGTTGTCTCGACGCCTTTCACGTGAAATTGGTCTTTGAGAGATACAGGGAGACCATGAAGTGGACCAACAGGTTTCTTATACTCGGCAAAGTAGGTATCAAGCTTTTTTGCATCTTCAATCGCCGCATCGAAGAAAATTTCATGCAAGCAGTTCACCTGCCAGTCGAGTCAGAGTTATAATGGTTATAATATTGGCATGTCATCGGCTAAGGATTTTATTACCAATTGATGTGCCAGCGCAGCGCGATGACAGAAGGCTTCAGTGACTTCAACTGCAGTCCAAAGCCCAGAGGTAGTCTTCGCGACGATCTCTACTGCATCTGATTCCGTAATTTCAATTTCTCGCTGATTCAAAAATTGCTGAATATAAACTCCAGTGACATCGACTTGTTCGGCGGAGGGAGGTATGGGGGTCGGGATTCGCCATTTCTCGGGGATAGCATTTAGAATGGCAAGCCGCTTTGCTTCACCTTTAGCACGCCAGGTGGTGTCAGCTGCCATGTTTACTAATTCTGCTCTTGCAAAAAGTTGCGAGTCATTGATTTGGGGATGTGGTTGTTTTTAACAGCAACTCTTTTATATTGAGTCTTCTGTTGTGGTTGGCACTGAGAGCGGGGCTGTTGGGGTTTGGCATGTTGGAGTCACATTGAGCATTGCGGAGATATAATCCACTAGCTTCGACCCTGCCCAATTATATGGAATGATGTTTCGTGGTGTATAAATTATCAGCACCCGTATTCGGTTATGCATGCAATAGGTCTTCTCAGATGGACCCAATCATGTAGTTGTCGGGCGGCGTTTTGTCCAGCCCCGTCTACGAGGAGGTTTGTTTACCCTAACGCCACTTCAAAGAATTCAAGTCCAAGTTCAAGAATCTCTGCTGCGATTGCGGCATTTGATCTTCTTAAGTACCTGATTCAATGCATGCCCAATAAAAGGCAGATCTCGGTGGGCAACAATGCGACGGCATCCGGCAAGCCTTAACACCCCAGCCGGAGTGCAAGCTCCGGACAATACAAATTAGACGAAGTGTAGAGGAGGGGAAGATAAGTGTTTTTGTCTTTCAGTATTGAAGGTTTGCTATTTCCCCATATTTTGGGGATTGGTCATTTGTCGTACGTTCAAATTAATCCTTTTTCCAGACATCCAGCCTTTCCACATATGAAAAGGCGCTGGGGGAGCACCTAGAATGTCTTGTTCATTCGAAGGCCACTCTGCCAGCCAGGCCGGACAGGTGGATGGTAATATCTTAGGTACGCCATGCCAGGCAAACCGGGAAGCTCCATTCATATAAACGGCATCTCCTGACCGCAACCGAATCACTTCACATCCATTGCCGTCATCGTGGCTGACCAAGAAAAGGCCATCGCAGCCAAAACTGACACTGATCAACCCAACGTCGCATTCCTCACTTACATCCCGATGAGCGCTCAAGGTGTCTCCTGCCGAATATAAATTCAAGATAGCAGCCTGAGCTTCGGTTTGCGGGAATGCGGCCCGTAGGAGATCGGCGATATCCTGTGGAAAAGGCGGCGGGGTCTCTTCTGGATAGACCTTTGCGGTCCAGTCATATTGTCCTCCTAGTGTAACCCAACGGAGTTTTTTCTCCAGTATGGTTTGGATGGCCAATGGCTTGTGTATTTGGGGATCTTTAGGCTCGATCAAGCGAGTTGGGTCATCCGAAAAGAAGGACTTTGAACTTTCAATATCTTCAGACCCCTCGGGGTAAGTGACATCGTAGTGTAAATGCAAGTTGGTTTTATGTGTAGGATTAGAGAGATCGCGATGGAGTAAGCGAGAAAGAAGTTCGGTTTGAATAGTAGGTGGGAATAGGGAAGGAATCATTAAAAGGCCTACGAGCTGGTTAGGATAGAACAAAATTGCCTGTTAAAATTATTTATATTTTGCTGACCAGAAATAGCATTATGCGTATAGACGGGGGTGTTCTCTGCCAAAGGAGCATCCTCTTTCGATGTCTGTCTTGAATCGTGATCGCCTTGTATAAAAGTATCGAATGCCAATCGAAGATCTTGGCTGGACATGTACTCAGAAAGAACGAGGCCGTGGGGTAGCTGCGATTGCGTTTCGGGGTCTACTTTTTGTAGATCAAGAATTCCCGAATCATTGTCGATTTCGGAGAGTGGAAGTTTTGAGTATTTTTTATAACATTGCCGAATAGATTCCGGAGGACGATGGTGAGGATCAATTCCTTTTATCTGATCCATGTTTGACTGCTATGAAGATGTAAAGATGTGCAAACGTTGAAAAGAAAAGCCGCGGGGTTAAAAAAGTGGAAGTTTCCACTTTTGGCGGGCGGAAAGATCGGCGGAGAGGCACGTGTTCGCAACGCGCGCCGCGGAGATCAACAAACACAAAAAGAGAGTCTCCCCCACCAACGATGATTTCGGTGATTTTGTGACGACTCCCCTTTTCTCAAACAGCTTCAATTGTCCTGGTTTGGGGTTTAATTTCTTGTTGTAAGTTTTCACCCCAAGTCTCAGTTGCCAGGATTGGCCGAGAAATTGGTCTGATGCAGGCTCTATTGATCCAATGTGCCTTGCATTCATTCCCATTCTTCCCAGATGTTCCTGCGTGCACATACTGCGTCATTCTCAATCCCCTGGATCCTGTCACGTTTCTGACTATCCTTAGGACTATACAAGATTTGTAGTCGCATTCACTATGGAGAACTACCAAAAAATCGAGAAAATTGGCGAGGGTGAGTGGTTTCCCATGATTGTTTACATCCATTATTCGATGGGAGCAAAGAACGGCATACAGAATTGAAAGAAAGGAGAAAGACTTACACATTGTTTCCACCAGGTACCTACGGTGTTGTTTACAAAGCCCGAGAACTTAGCCATCCAAATCGTATCGTTGCCCTGAAGAAAATCCGACTAGAAGCTGAAGATGAGGGTGTCCCCAGTACCGCCATTCGCGAGATCTCGCTCCTAAAAGAAATGCATGACCCGAATATCGTCCAATTGTTCAACATTGTCCACGCAGATGGCCACAAGCTCTATCTAGTTTTCGAATTTTTGGACCTTGACTTGAAGAAATATATGGAAGCTCTACCAGTCAGTGAAGGTGGTCGCGGCAAGGCATTACCTGATGGGTCTATGATGGGCGCCAACTTGGGTCTCGGCGAAGATATGGTCAAAAAATTCATGGCTCAGCTAGTTGAGGGTGTGAGATACTGTCACAGTCATCGTATTCTACACCGTGATCTAAAGCCTCAAAATCTGCTTATCGACCGGGAAGGGAATCTGAAACTGGCTGATTTTGGTCTGGCCCGAGCATTTGGTGTCCCGCTCCGTACCTATACCCACGAGGTAAGCAATTAGATGAAGAAGATCAGCGCTATGACCTCAGTATATATTAACCATCACGCATAGGTTGTTACGCTGTGGTACCGTTCTCCTGAGATCCTACTCGGTGGACGCCAATATTCCACCGGCGTCGATATGTGGTCTGTCGGCGCAATCTTTGCTGAAATGTGCACACGCAAGCCATTGTTCCCCGGTGACTCAGAAATTGATGAAATCTTTAAAATCTTCCGGTATGTTTAACAATCTCAGCCATATCAATACATCTCACTAATCCTTGGCGTACCGTAGTGTCCTCGGCACCCCCGACGAAGATATCTGGCCGGGTGTCACTTCATTCCCCGACTACAAGGCGACCTTCCCCAAGTGGACTCGTCCCAATGTACCTTTGGTTCCTGGGCTAGAAGAAGCTGGCAGTGACCTACTGGAAGCTCTGCTTGAATTCGATCCAGCCCATCGCCTGTCTGCTAAGCAAGCCTGCCAACACCCATATTTCAGTCATGGAAGTGCACACTACGCGGGCCGCACCACAAGCAATGGCTACCACTAATCTAACAGTGGTATCAATTGTTTCCTTTTCTTTTCTGTAACTTTATTGACGGTGGAAGACTAGAAGACTACACGTGATGATGAATATCCGAGGACATGCTTTTCTTTCTGCTCTTCTGTCTGCTCTTCTGTATTTGGCGTTCATCGAGGAGTGAACAGGGAGATGGGCTTTTTTTTTCTTGTTGATCTTGTTTGTTTTCTTGTTTTATCTTCTTGCTCCACCTTGTCTTTTCTGTTTCTTTGTTTCTAGTCGATCCAAGGCGTACATACCCAATTTGGAGGATGAGGTCTTTCTGGACATTCTATGAGTTATGCAATCACTATCCCTCTCAATACCTGACTTTCAACTTTCTTCAGATACATCTTTATTTCATCAAAACACCACTTCAATTTGCATTCAGCCATGTCAGCATTGCATCAGATGAAACAAGTGTCACAAGAGCAGCTAAATGAAAAAAGGAGCCACTTGTTACACGGGCATTTTGACTACCAAAGCCAAAATGCCATTCAGCCACCTTCTCCCCACCAATAATGCTGCATCAATGCCCTTTTTCGCTGAGCTGAGGAGTAAGCGACCCACTGCGCAAGGACATTTCTGCGATCTGACATATGCAAACCCATTTATTCTTGGAAATACGGACCCAACGGGCCCCCCGCTTGCATACGCCAGGAACCTCCCAGACCCGGTTTCTGCAGGAGGTTTTTGTGGAAAATATCCCGTGAGTATCAAATTGGGGGCCAGAAAGGTCGCAACAGCGGCTGAGATGGGATTTGGGGGCCAACTGTGAATTTGGTCTGCACAGCGGCTTATTCGTAGGAATGTGAGTCTAATGCACGCCCCTGCAGCCTTACGAACGCCCAGAGAGCAAATTCGTAGTGGGGGCCGCTGATAAACGATGTGGCCGAGCCATCGGCGAGCCCGTGTTGATGGATGGGCGTTTCTTACGCGATTTGGCGTATTTGAAGGGGCTGCACTGCGCCTTCTGAGCTCTTTAGATTGTTGTTCATGTGGGCAGTGCGAGAATATTACATCTCTCGAACAAGATATAGCAACGTCTTGCCCTTTCCGGGCCTGCTGAAGAAGATAATTTCTATTGCGGGGGACTTTGCATTTGATTTCGCTTTTCTACAGAATCCTATATCATTAGCATCATAACAATGACGCTTACAGACTTCGAAGAGGAGATGATGATGTGCGGGTCTCCTATGCCCCCTGCATCATCGCGATCAAACAGCCGACCACCGGGCCATCGGAGGTGTCAATCTCCGCAGGAAGCTGTTAGGCAATTTTGGGATCAATTTAATACCAAACACCCTGGCAAAGTGTACACTGTGTTGCCAGACAACCCCTACGCCCGGACTCGAGCAAGACGGGTCCCCAACGGAGTGATACAGGGCCATGAGGCTGTCAAGTCTTATGAACAGGCACGCCAGGAATGCCAAAAGTCTGTAGACCGCATCGTGAAAGAATGCGAGCGTGTGAATCAGAAATATACCGATCCGCATTTTGACATCGAGCTCGATCTCAAGTCTGGTACCCGCCATTATCTAGATGGGCTCGATAAAGTCAACGAGGAGATGCGGCCGCGTGGTGTGAAGAGGGTGACGGTCTGTCTAGCACTTAATTACCTATTTTGAGAGGTTTCTTGACTGACAATATGTAGGAGATATTTGAGAACCCGCAGTTCTTTGTTAATGGACCGAAGGCATCAGATGTGCGTCAAGGACATGATGGCGACTGTTGGCTAATGGCGGCATTGTGTACAATGGGGAACAAGACTGGTCTCATCGAGAGGATCTGTGTTGCCCAGAACGAGAAGATTGGAATCTACGGATTCGTATTTTATCGCGGTAAGTGTATCTGAGAATTCGATAACTGAATGATGCTAAACATGGCTTTAGACGGCGAGTGGCAGCAATGTATTGTAGACGACAAGCTTTACCTACGTGCTGCCGACTATGATGAATCGATTGATGAGCGCCCACTTTGGGACGACATCAACCGGACAGACACTGAGGAGGAATACCGCCGAGTGTGGCAGACAGGTTCGAGGGCTTTGTACTTTGCTCAATGCGTCGACCCGAATGAGACCTGGTTGCCATTACTAGAGAAAGCCTTTGCCAAAGCCCATGGTGACTTCTCGGCCATCGAAGGCGGATTCGTTGGAGAGGGCATCGAAGATTTGACTGGAGGTGTCACATCAGAGGTCTTGTCAAGCAATATCTTAGACAAGGATCGATTCTGGAATGAAGAACTCATGAAAGTCAATGAAGAGTTTCTGTTTGGGTGTGGGACTGGCTTATTTTCAAACTGGTTGGACCCCAAATATGCTGGTCCTCCAAGGGACCGCAAGGGGATTTCAGAGAATCATTCATACTCTATCATGGAAGCCCGAGAGATCAAGGGACACCGACTGTTACGACTTCGGTAAGTTTGCCGATCGCACGAAAATATCGAGGCTTTTGCTAATATTGTCCAAGTAATCCATGGGGAAAGAAAGAATGGCATGGTGCCTGGGGAGATGGATCGGAGCAGTGGACAGCAGAGTGGATGAAGCTCTTGGGTCATAAATTTGGGAACGATGGTGTTAGTACATACGTGCTGCAGATTCCCTGAGACTCACTGACATATGATTAGTTCTTTTGGATCTCGTATAACGACCTGTTGAAGAAATACCAGCACTTCGACCGAACCCGCCTCTTTGGGCCCGAATGGACCATTACCCAACAATGGACGACACTCAATGTGCCCTGGTCTGCTGACTACCATAGCTCCAAATTTCTCATGGACGTTACCAAGAGTGGACCTGTTGTTATTGTTCTTTCTCAGCTTGATACCCGCTACTTCAAGGGCCTCAGTGGGGAGTACAACTTTGTCCTGAAATTCCGCGTCCAAAAAGAAGGTGAAGAAGATTATATGGTACGCAGTCACAGCAGTCATTTCATGGGCCGCTCCGTGAATGCTGAGATAAATCTTGACCCTGGTCGCTATCATGTTCTCATGAAGATCATCGCTTTCAGACATGAGGATGTCGAATCAACTGAAGAAACAGTTCAACGGCTTGCTTCAACTAGACGTGAGAAGCTTGTGCAGGTTGGTTTGTCATATGACTTAGCTCACGCCAAAGGTGTCGTTGTCGAAACAAAGCGAGAACGATACGAGAGAGAAAGACGCAAGGCTGCCGAGCGAAAGAGGCTTCGGGAAGAGACTAAGAGAAGACTCCAGAAGGAGTATATTCGTGAGCGAAAGATGGCTGCTCGTCAACAACGAATGGAAGCACGTCTTTCTGGCCATATTCCCAACGGTGTCTCGTTAGACAAAACTCCCGAAGCCACTCCTTTGCCTGGACAGATCTTGCCAGAAACACAAACTCAGTCACCTACAGATGTTGCAAGCATCGCTAGTGACGGCAGTGATCGGAGGAGGCAAACGGTAAATGGCTCGGTTCCCATCATTCAGTTTAATGGGTTGCATGCAAGACATGTGTGTGACTCCTACAGACAACGGACAGAGTCCCCACGACCAAGTCTCAATACTCGCCTTGCTACTGATAACCTGGATGGTAGTGATATGGAGTTGCTTGATGGGTTTGAGTTCGACAGCGACTTGGACATGCCACCCGAGGAACCAGATAGCAAGAACCTGGGCACTTTGCAGGGGCCAAATGAGACTAACAATGACCCCTGGAATGCTGTTTGTGTAGTTGGACTACGAGTGTATTCCAAAGACCCGGGTCTCAGTTTGGAGGTCGTACGCCCTGTACCAGACGACGATACTGAAGCCCCACTAGACCGAGACGATCCTGCTGCTTCGGCGACGATTGAAAAGTCATTCTGGGGTATGAATATTGCTCCTTGATCGGGATCACGATGATTATGATCGAAATTATTCTTTATGTTTTCTGTATATGATTGAGGGTTTTTTGAGCGCTTAAAATGATATCTAAAGCCTTTCTTTTCTTTAAACATTCGCACGTCGATTTATATAATTTCTACAAAGCTGTTGGTCTTGACGAATGCTTCCTGTATTATCATTATAATTTTCTTCAAGCCACGTCAATTATGATGAAGTGGAAACTTGAAGGATCAACACACCATTTCTGGTAACTCTATACTATTACCAAACGTTACTAGCATGATCCATAGTAGAAAGCTCCTCGAAGTTAAATGCAGCGCCTGTTGTCCAGAAATGACTCTCAATACCAGTTAAAGAGGTCAAGTCTGCATTTTCCTGATCATTCACCCCTAGATGGATCTTCGAGTTCAATCTACCGAGGAGTCCTCGCGCCACGAGGCTCGCCAGATCTGATTTCCGCCCAAGAAATTTCAGTGCTCGAATGCAGACCTCACAACCTTCACGAAATCGCTCGAACATCCCGATAGGTCCACAATAGACGGAGCTAATTGCCATCTCCATGTTGTTAAGTAGTATGTCTGCGGATTTGGCAAATGAATGAACGAGAAGAACAGTGAAAGGCTCTGTTAAGAAAGCTGCATCATTCAGGCAATCATGGAATTGGGAAGATCTCACAGGATCATCCTCTAGTGAGCAATTTGCAAGTGTTGCTACCGCCAAAGCATTGTCTCTTCTCAAAGTGCAGGCAAATTCAATAGTAGTCCGAGAGCTCCGCTGCTGTTCGAGACTCAAATTTACTTGATCGATATTCTCGATCACATCTGCGAGGAGCATTGCGCCTAGGTGCCAATGCGCTGCAAGTACAACATACCATGACTGTACACGAGGAGGTAAGATCGCATGGTTTGAGACACATTTTAGAATAAAATTGTTGTAAGTGTTATTCCAATGTCGATATACCAATAAGGCCTTTTGAATGCCCTCTTCGATTAACTCGGGCTCTTCATCTCGATAAATGAGTGTTTGAAGTTGAGTGATTCGACGCCAGAGCAGTACCTTTACGGGGGCTGCATCTGAGAGTATTTCTGCTGCTTCTTCATGAGAGCAGGGCCACGTTGGCATGCCTTTATCGGGAATTTGGTATGAAACGGGCTTTTGAAGAAGGAATTTGCCCCAAAGATCGTGCTTCATTTTGCGAGTCCGATGAGAATGAAGACTGAATCCATCAAGGTCAAATGAGTTATTTGACATGGTGAGTGGTGTTAGGCCCCATGCTGAGTCCGATGATCTCTGGCTATCTTCATCCGATACTACCGGAGGCCTTTGGTGCATGGCAGCAATTTGCGTATCAAACATGACTCCAAGCCAAAAGAGAAGGTCAAAGGTATCGCGATTTTCCCTTTCGGAAATTGACGGGTCGGAGCAAGATGATGTTGGCAGCGCATTCAATATTATTTGTTGCGATTTGGCCTGTGGACGAGTACCGGGCCGGATTTGGGCGAACTTATATCTGAAGCTGAACATCTGGCGGACGGCATTCTCAAGGTACGTCGGTGCATAGTCCTTTTCCAGCAACTCATCTAGCCCGATCTCTTCTTCGTCATTCAAAGGTCTCTGGGTGAGGGAGAATAAAATATTGGCAAACACGACACGAAAAGAGGGCACACCAAGAGAAGCTTCTAAAGAGTGCCTTGCGTCATTCCAGAGAGACTCTCGCAAAGATCTTTCGTCCTGAGCTAGAGATCTCGACGAGAATAGATCAGTATCATGTTGGAAGTGCTGAGACCACTGGGATGCAAATGCCATGATTGATTTATGTAAAGCTCGAGACGCTGCTTGGTCTTCAGCTGCACTGAGAGATCTTCCTCTGATCGAAGTAGATGCAGCATCCAATCTACAGACCCGAGTGCACATTCTGTTTGAAAAGCTTGGACCCCATTCACTTTGTGCGGTTCGTGGCTTGCTGTCTCGAGCTAGCCGGCTATATGGACAGTTCCTCTCTGTAAGCCAACACGACAAGGCATTCTCCATACTGTCGTGATATATGCGGATTAAATTTCTGGTCATTGTAGAGCGAGCGTATTCCCTCGCAGTCTGATCTGATAAAGCACAAAGAGCACGCTGACTCCCGAAACGCTTTGATAATTCCTCTGGTACAGAGGCAGATCGGGTCATATTCTCATTCACAAGGTTATTTCCTTCACCACTAAGAAAGTCATACATTCCTTCGCCGAGGGTTCCTTGGATGGGGTCTCGGAATCGGACTTGATGATTGGACTTCTCATTTGATCTTTCGAGGTTCTCTCCCTCATCGACGGCTGGGAAAGTATTTTCGGACTGGGTGGGAAGATAAAATTCCCCTGTTGAGTCGAAGCATTGGATGTCGTCTTCTTCAGACCCGGGCAAGAATTGAGAAGTTCTTTTAGTAGCTCCAACTTTCGCATCCTCGAGCTCACAATCCCATTGATCAAACGGCGGGCTCTCGTTTGATGACTTACTCTGGCAACTGATAGTAGCGGGAGTATCTACTACATCCGAAACCAGGCTTTTCGAGACACCAGCCGCATGTTTCCGGTGCTGCTGGCGGTTGCGTTTTCTTGTAGACAACCATTGAAATGTGCAATCTTTCTTATACTTTTTGCAATTCGAACAAGAGTCTGGTCGATCATCATCCAGTGACTTCGACGATAGTCAAATTAGCTCAATTCCAGGTACGTTTGGATGGAGACGAACCGGTGCATCGCATCTTCTCTTGCCCTTCCTGCATGGATCGCAACTATGATCAGATCTCCGACTTGGAGTCTCCATAACTTACGCTAAAAACACGGGAGTAATTTGTTGTGGGGTATCCAGCGGAAGACGAGGGGGTAATGGAGTGCATCGGACAAGAATTAGAGGAGGTTCAAGTCGTACTGTGTACTGTGGGGGTGAGAAAAGGAATAGGCTACTTAACCCCTCATTGTCTGAAGCCAAGATGGAGGAGGATCTGAAGAATCGTGATTGGAGAAGATGAATGAGGATCTTCCCCATGGGGTTGAGAATCCTTCCCAGCCACTCCGCCTGACCATTCTTTGCTTCTTTTGGCTAGAATCATTCGCCGTGCTGAGCATAGTGCAGCGATAATAACAATATCTACATAAAGATTACTAGTAGGACCATGGCGCATTTTCTTTCGGGGAAGCTCTATACATTATGAATTTCTTCCAATTCAATTATTCCGACCATCGTGGCTCGCATTGTCGCCATGGCAATATCAAGACCAGCGAAAATGAGTGAAAGTCGAATTATTGATTCGAGAAAATATAGAACAGCGGCGTATAAAAATCGACTACCAGCACTACGTACGCACCAGGGAGCTCCTAAAATACATATCCTCATAGGTATGAGGATATGCCCGCCTCACTGGGTAGCACATGCGGATCCTCAAAATGGTCATTTTCTTCAAAGAAGAGCCAGAGGAACACCATTGGGGCGAGGCCTAGACACTAGATTCTGATGTGTAGAGTGCGGATCCGGTGAGCGGATCCGTTCGGCGAGCAAACGCCATGCAACTATTGACACTGCATATATGTGGCCACCAATCATATTTCTATATCTCGACCAGGGGTTTGCGGGGCGAGTCGAAAGACTTCAATTTAGCTATTCACATTGTGCGGGGATAGCGAAGCCTCGCTCGACGGGATGAACGCAAACAATGAAGAGACCGCTAATGAATAACTCGAGAAATGGAAAAGAAACCACATCATTGGCTACTACGTATCATCTCCAATAATCCCAGACTTGCAATGCTGATTTCATCCGCACACGATAGGCTACCCTGGCGTAGGTTACATCGCAGGACGATTTATGCATATGAATGATCAGGATAATAATAATAGCCCGAAGCCCCTGACGTGAGAAGAATAATAATCGTTCAATAAAGGCAGATTATTCATACATTCATTAAACTTAAAAGTCTTACTTCGGTAACTTTGACTACCATGCCACCTTTCAGAACAGAGCTGAAAGAGAATGCTTTCCGTCATGGATCGGTTGGGCCGTACGCTGATAACCTAAATGTCGATGTATTGGTTGTTGGAGGCGGGTTTGGGGGAATATACTGTCTTTATGAGCTTCGAAAACTGGGTCTTAAAACGGTTGTTTTCGAAGCAGGGAATGAGCTGGGAGGGACATGGAGGTGGAACTGTTATCCCGGGGCTGGAGTCGACTCTGAAGTACCTGAATACATGTATTCCATTCCTGAGACCTGGAAAGATTGGACATGGTCGACAAACTATCCCTCATACAAGGAGTTGCGAAAGTACTTCGATCATGTCGATAATGTCCTGCAGGTGAAAAAGGACTGCGCTTTTAACAGTGTCGTTGTCGACGCTCAATTCAATGTGAAGGAGGGTCGTTGGCATGTAAAGACAGCAGATGGAAGGTCTGCCCATGCAAGATATTTCATTGTTGCTACTGGATTTTCTGCAAAACGATACATCCCAGAATGGACGGGTATGGATAAATTCAAGGGCATCGTTCATCACTCATCATTTTGGCCGGATGAGCATATAGATGTACGAGGGAAACGGTGTGCGGTGATTGGCACCGGGGCATCAGGGGTGCAAGTCACTCAGGCCTGGGGGCCGGTGGCTGGTTCATTGAAAGTGTTTCAGCGAACTCCGAATCTTGCCCTTCCGATGAAGAAAAGAAAATTGGCCGTAGAAGAGCAAGAAGAGGCCAAGAAAGCATATCCTGAGTTGTTTACCCTCCGTGAGAAGTGCTTCGGTGGATTTCTGTACACATTCGATGAGAAGGACACATTTGACGACAATGAACAGGACAGACAAGAATTTTACGAGGAATTGTGGGAGAAGGCTGGCTTTCGTTTCTGGCTGGCCAACTACAAAGACTATCTCTTCGATCCTTCAGCAAATCGGGAGGCTTACAATTTCTGGTGCAAGAAGACTCGCGAGCGTATTGGTGACCCTAAGCAGCGAGATATTCTGGCGCCGTTGGAACCACCTCACCACTTCGGAGTCAAACGTCCTTCCTTACAGGTCAACTATTTCGAGCAATTCAATCGTCCAAATGTTGAGGCAGTCGATATCAAGAGTAACTGTATTGTGGGGTTCACAGAGAACGGTATCCAGCTTCAGGATGGTACAATCCATGAAGTCGACGTTGTTTGTATTGCGACTGGCTTCGATATAGCAACTGGAGGTATGACTAACATGGGCTTGAGGAGTATCTACGGCAGAAACTTAGAGGATGAATGGAAAGAGGGATGCTACACATACCTAGGAACCACAGTACGCGGCTATCCCAACATGTTCCACCTTTACGGTCCACAGGGTCCGACACTGTTGAGCAACGGACCTACGACAGTCGAAATACAGGGGCGGTGGATCGCACAGGCTATCAAGCAGATGGAACGTCAAGACATAAAATACATCAACCCTACGGAGGAGGCTATCCAGGAGTGGAAAAAACGTATCAATCAGCTGTCAGACATGACTCTGCTTCCTACTGCGAAATCTACCTATATGGGTGGAACGGTCCCAGGAAAAGTGTTTGAGCAAGTCAACTACTCTGGGGGAGAGCCTGCATATGCCCAAGAAATTAGATCCGTTCTTCCGAGTTTCAAAGGCTTCGACATTGTCAAAGGTTCGCAAAAGATTGATCAGATGTCTAAAATTTGAACTTTGACCGTGGGAAAATGCATTTTAATTATGTTTTAAACTGCTTCAACAAGTATAATATTTGAACTGCCTCCATGTCAGCAAGCATAAGAGATTTCATGGCCAAATCAATGAAGAGAATAAGAAGAGCAATTCCAAAGACTGCTACTTTTAGCAACTCATGGAAGAGGTAAAGTTCTCCTGGCTAAAGTTGTCAATATTCATTACTAGTATGCACTAGCAGTAGAGGCGGCGGTGGATTTCGATTAGCCACTCGGAGATTGTGAATCAGTCATCACATCCCGCACAAAGAGGACTTTCTCGTACTGCTACCACAAACAGTATGTCGAATAACATCTATCTCGGGATTATCGGTGAGTAATAATATCTGAACTCGAGCTCGTAAATTATAGACATGACAAGCGAGGACTTACTCAGGTTACAGGGGTCGGAGTCGTTGGAAACGCATTTTTAGAACAGCTGGGGAAGCTCCAAACTCCACCGAGCCTTGTTCTTCTTGCCCGGTCATCTCGAACACTTTTGGCACCCTTGCCAGAATATTCGCCATCAATTCCGATCTCTAGCTGGGAATCGGCGATACAGAGTGACTTTCTCATACAGAGAGGAAATCTCAGTCCACATGAGATAGCGGAATATCTGGCCGGGGCGCCAGGCCCGGCTATCCTAGTTGACAACACTTCAAACCTTGAACTCGCCCGTGCATATCCTATGATTCTCAGAAGAGGTATCTCTATAGTCACACCAAACAAGAAGGGGTTCTCCGGGGACATCGGACTCTGGAAGGATATTTTTACATCCGCAGCGGAAGGAAAAGCTCTCGTATACCACCAGTGCACAGTTGGCGGGACGCTACCTGTGCTCTCAACATTGAGAGACCTGGTTGCGACAGGAGACGAGATAATTAGCATCGAGGGTGTTCTGTCTGGAACTATTTCATTATTACTTGGGACCTATATGCCAGGCTCTGGGCATTCAAAAGCGAAATGGAGCTCCCTAGTTTCTCACGCGAGGGAGGCCGGAGAGACAGAGCCAGATCCACGAGATGATCTGAACGGTCTGGACTTTGCTCGAAAGTTGACTATAATTGCGCGTGTGATCGGCCTTGATATCAATGGCCCTGACATCTGTGCAGTCGAGTCACTCATCCCTGCCGAATTGAGGTCGTTACCATCGAATGGTCAAGGCATTGAACAATTCATGAGCGAACTACCCAAATTTGATTTTCGCATGGATGAAGCAAGAGATGCGGCTCTTGGACAGGGCAAAGTCCTGCGATATCTCGGTGGTATCGACGTGCCGACAAAGAGCATTAAGGTTGGACTGAAGCAGGTTGACCTAGGTAGTCCGCTTGCTAGGCTAGTAGGTAGTCAATTCGTAAGTGTTTATACTAGGAGATACTGCGAGACCCCATTGATTCTTCAAGGGGGAGGGGGAGGAGGCGAGATTACGGCAATGGGACTGATGTCTGATTTGCTCAAGGTGATAGAACAATTGAGATAGGAAGTGCCGTACCATCTGAATCATACAAGGATAGATGTATCGTTCTACATCTACCAAATCATAGGAAGTCATAGGAAATGCCCTGAATGAAATTCGGTCATTTATCTGTGATCAAGAATGGATCATTTATGTGCTCTAACACTTTTTCTCGCTCATTTGGAACTAGTTGAGCCAATTATGAAAATCCCCATGGCTTTGCATTGATTTGACGCAAAGCTGCCTTGTGCATTCGGAGGCGGACCTGTTTACGTTCATAGATGCATTACTACAGCAGTCTTCATGAAGCATTATGACAAAATGGCTGAACCTTAAGATGTCCATAGGGCCAGAGCGGCATAAATAGAAATATCGAATTCAATAGGAAATAGGAACCTTGAATAAGCTTCTTTACATCGACAAAAAATCTAGAGACCATCACTTGTCACCGTTGAGACTGACATCATTGTACAGTCTGGGCTGGTCGTCGTGGGGGCCATGTGGTTGAAGAGGCTAATTGGGCTTCATCAAAAGAGCCAGATGAAAATAAATACCCGCGGCCAGTCTCAGGAAAGAATCCAATCGTAATTCTTGGCCAATAAAAGAGACAATCTTCAAAGGGTCCTCATATTTTTTAGCCCCCACGACGTGGCAATGGAGCGGCAGATGAGGCCGAATCGGGTATGAGGTGCCGCTCGTTTAAGCTTGGCGAGGATAGACTTGAGGATCGGCAGGCGCAGCAAAAATAAGATCATCATCGTCAGATTAGATGTGTACTTTGGATGCATAGTTCCTCAGGTATATATTCCATCGATAGACCTGCTGATGCTGAAGAAAAAACAAATCAATATCATTCCATTAACTTGAAGTTGCAATCATATCTCCTCTTTTCATACTCTCTACCACCTTTCTCGATATCACCACAATGAATCCTTCACCTCCTTCTTACGAGTCTTCAATGGCTCCTGCTGCCCCTTCTGCTCCGGCTCACGTCCAAGCCTCTCAATCACAAGCACTATTGGTGGATATGGCCTGGAAAAAGCTCAAATTCCTCATCAAAGATGCCAACGACCCCGAAGCTACTCCCTTATACAATGTTGCCCTTCAGATGGTGATGGCACCTCATTTGCGCTTCAAGGCAATTGAGGATAATGGCATGGAGCGAGAAATTGGTAGCGGAACTGTGCACACTTTCAGTATTTCGCCAGATTATGAACTTTATGGCCAGCCTGCCACATTGAAAGCTCAAAAGCGCTTCAGAACCTACTACACACACATGTCTACCGTCTTCTCTGATACAGATAAACCAGTAAAGATGACCTGGACTAGCAATACCGATTTCAAAGGCTGGGACTTTATCTGTGTCGATCACAATCAGAACCCCGTTGCTAAGTTTTCGGCCAATTTATGGGCTGTCAAGAAATTCGGGAAGATTGAACTCCTCGGTCCGAAGGCCTTTGATCCCGCAGCCAGGGATGAGATTGTTGTTTTGGCTGTCACTTTGTTTTATTGCATGTATATTCGCGTGAACAACCCGTTCAACCTGCTCGGTTCGGCTTTCATGTCAAAAGATAAGGCTGGGCAGCCTCAACCACAAAAGGATGTCAGCCAAGCTGACGAATTTATCGGGAAGTCAGATCTCAAAGCGGAACGAGCTATCTATTGATCTTGCAATTATTCCAATAGATTACTAGCTTGGCGAATTGAAAGGTGATGAGGCAATGGCAATGGACAATTTTGCGATAGACTTTGAAGGCGTTTTTTGGTATGCTATTTAATGTTTGCTAGTTTAATATGATACCTACACTTTTTTTTTATTCTAGTGCAGTTTCAGAATATCAACATTTCCTTCAAGTTAAGTTGCACGAGCATGCTATGATACTATCAGAAGTATAGGGACGTGATGTTGAAAGGTGACGAAGACCAATTTTTGGATACCGACTATCGATACCCAGAGATCAGAGATAGATCTTTGTTCTTGAATAACCCAATACTATGACTAGCATCACTCTCAGGAATTGCGCTGCTCATATGAAAAGAAAATTTTGATCGATCGTGAGCATAATAGTCAGCATCTAATCATCATTCAGTACTCCATCAAAGACCTCCTTCAGCCAATTCGCTGCGTCTTGCCCGGAGTGATCGTCTGAGCGAGACAAGGTTACCCTGCGCTCGCCGTAACCCTTTTCACGGCCAAAGAAGCACGCCCGTCTCATCACAGATACCATTTCCTCGCTCTGTCTAGCAAGCACCGTCGGAGCAACCTCGGGATTCGTGTCCTTGGTAGACGTTTTAGACAATTCTTCTGACTCAAACGATGAGGCCTTGTTCCTCCCTGAAAATACTCGCACCCATGGAAGAGCGACTTGCAGACGACGAATTCCATGCCCTGGTCGAGACCAAGTATTACCACTCAACCCGTAGTCAAGCCCGTAAGGAGGCCAGCGTGAGAGAGCTTTTCGGCGACGAGTGGGCACATCATTCTGTTCGGAGACCTCGCTATCGGTAGTATAGACATCACTATCCGAAATGGAATAATCGGTGTCGTTTGATTCAGCACAGGCCGTTTTCGAAGTCTCTTGAAGTACAGGAACTGGATACTCAGCGCCTGTGAGATATTCTGGGAAATTTTTAGGTACATCTCTACCAGCAGAGCGAAGAAATAAAATCGGTGACGCGAATTTGTCGAAGCATTTCTCGAATGACGGGAAAAACCGCCTCCGCGCATCAAGCAATGGAATAAGATCTGATGGGGCGACTGTTCTCGAGACTGTCTTCTTCGGCCTCTTTGTTGGCGATTCCATACTCCCCGTTTTCTGAATGCAGTACTCGTCAAGTCCTGGCCAATCACATATGGGGTCAGCAGCAGCTACTGCCTTAACTGTTTGTGCTTCTGTGAGGGCTAACATGAGCGCGAGAGAGCCACCAATGTGCGAGCCGTATACCACTAGCTGTCCTGGCCGAAGGTTGTTCTGGATCCAGTCGAACCCCGCAATCGTGTCGTGGATAGGAGTCGGATACTGATAGAATTTCGACTCAGCCTGCTCTGTAGAAGTGGGCCCAGGCCAGTCTGTGGATATTTGCTGTGAGCTGGAAATGGCTCTCTGTGCAGTCTTGCCTATGTTACCAAGACGATATTCGACAGTCACAATGGTAGCAGCAGTCGTAGATGCGAGAGCATGCTGCAGTGATTCCGTATTGCATGGAGCAGTATCTCCATCACGAGAGTCCAAGGACACATTCTTTCGGTTCGAGCCTGGAGCATGCACTTCAACTTTTGAACCAAACAAGGGCCCAGGAGGGAGATATAGAATCAATTTAGGCCCAGATGCTTCAGACCCGCCTGATATATCGTAGCCTGGAAGTGCTACCGGGCGAGTAATCCTGGAAGTGTAATTAGTATCGATCTATTCTTTGGAACAGGATTGAGAGCATCCTACTTTAGGGCCACGCGCCCATTATTCCCAACCGGAACAGAAACACTTTCGTCAACACAAGTCGACGAAAAGCGCGACCTTTGAAAGCAGGCAATGAGATTCTTGGGAATTTGCCGAGCGTGAAAAATTTGACGGCACGAATGGCTGATCAAGGCGCGCATTGCGCCATGGAGAGTGAAGGGTGAAGAGTGGACAGGAGCACGTCTCGCGCGGCGCAGACATGCAGGTCTTGGCGTGTGAAGGCGGAGCGGAGCGGATTGTATAGCACCATCAAAGTAATATTTTTCAAAGAGCTGCGGACTCATAATTAGCAATTCTTCACAGATTGATGTTCTTTCGAGTGTGGAATCTAGATCAATAAATTGAGGGTAGGTATTCAACAATAGCAAGTGTTGGAACTTATCACAGCAGCCTTGCTGTTATTTCTCCACTAAGCCACCTGGGTTTTTAAACATCAGAACATTCTTGGAAAATCTAAATTCAATTGGAATTGAATTGAAATAACTCCATATTTCCCTCCCCCGAGTAAAGTATGTCTATTGACCAAATCTATTTCTATTATGTACTAGTACACCAGAACTACCCATTCTATAAATTCGGTCCACCCAATCCAGAAGAATTACCGCCTGGTGACCACCACCCCTCAAGATCACCAAGGTCAGGAAGCATACCAGGATCATTAGTGAACTGCGGTGCAGTCATCGCGTTGATGGCATTAAGATCGGGCTCATTCATCCAGTTGAGATTATCAGAAGAAGGCACGGGAAAAGATTGTTGTTGTAGATCATAGGAAGACTGCTGATTCTGTTGAGGGGGTGGTTGATGAGCAGTCTGGAAGGATTTCGATGGATTTGCGGTCGATGGTGCATTTATAGAGCCTTGTCTCATTTCAGACATATCAGCGTTGTTGGAGAGACGTGATTTCTTGTGGAGATTGGTCTTGACTTGGTCTTGACGACCTGGATTATGGGACGAGATCGGCTGTTGTGAAGCAAGAGAAGGAAGATTCGCATTGCTAATCTGCCTCTTCGATGCTGGACCCGAACGACGCATGTGCGCTTGCCAACGCCGTTGAAGTGTGACTAGGAAGTCTCTGGTGCGCTTCGCATTTTCGAAGGACTGGCCTAGTTCATCTAGTGCGCGGAAACAGAGGTTGAGGTATGCTACCATCTCTGCGTTGCGAGGGTGTGGTTGACTGATTTCGCCGGGCTTACTGGGCATGAGTGGGGAGCTTGAGACCGTGACGAATAGCAACATCAGCGCTGCACTGAAGATGATAGCCACGGCTTGATTGTTCATTCTGCGGAAGGAGTAGTGCTTTTCATAAATGTCGAGAAGTCGTGCGATTGCGGTGGCCGACTCAACGCACATGCGTCGTGCATGATGGTAACCGGGGCCTTGTCGCGGGCTGCGTGGTTGAATGTAATTCTTGGATACCCATGGCCGGTGGAAAAAAATGATAATCTGGTGATATTGCATACTGCAGGTTTTTGTTTAGCATTCTCACACAGCTGCTTTATCCTGATAAGCAAAATACTCACTGGAGGATCAAAAGATGTGGAAGCCGTGGCGTAGCCTCGTCTTCAAGATCGATTTCGAGAATTGATGGTAGATTTCTTTTCCAGGCAAATAGGTCTTCTGTCACTTGGAATGTGATTCTTTGCAAGTCATGTCGAGATATATCGGAGCAACCATACCTGATGATACGTCAGCATATTTGAGAAAAGTAGGGCTCCTTAGAATAAAACTTGACTTACAAAATATGGCCCACAGGAGATATCATCTCCCATAGTACAACAAACTGTCGACAAATCAATTCAGTCGAGTCCTTCAAGCCTTCTCCAAGGGGAGCTGGTGTTTTTTGTAATCCATATGGGTGCCAATATGCATCTTTATCCGCACCAATCGTAGAGGCAGGCTTCGGAACGGTGATGTCTCCCGCAGCCATGCGGAACGGTCGACCCAGATAGAAGCCCCAGAAACTAAATTGATTAGTATGATACGTCGGCGTACTCTTGTTTGGATACTCACTGGTCAGCAACATAGCTTCCCCAAAAGGCCGTTCGTCGGACGTCCGCCTCGTGAGCGCTCATATCCCCATTAGTAACATAAGTGGTCATATCTAAATGCAGTCCGAGATCAAATGCAAGTCGCATTGACATTCCTTTCAAAGAGTCAGTTTCAGGTCAATAACCCAACAAACGACAACCACTTACCGCTATACAGCCAGCCGCGAGCATCACGATTGGATGCACCCTCGTGACAGCTCAAGAGAACAAGTGCTTGCACTGTTGCAACGCACGGGGTATCTAATTCGATTTCGAGGAGAGCCTTGGCCCGATCCGCAAAGAACTCAGCCAACGATTTGGGAAAGGTGATAAACGTTGGATGGTATCGGGCCTCAAAAGCACTTCCGATTGCACACCTATCACAAGGTTAATCATGTTATTCTCAAAGTTCTTAAGGGAGATGTGGTATAATGGATATAGAGAAAAATTCAATACTCACATAGCATTGGTGAGAACCTCCGAGTAGAACGGGGTATCATCGTATTCATTCCGCCATTTCGTTCGTGCCGTCATGTACATTGCCTTGTCTACTACGTATATGCTGGGATTTTGCCATGTAAAGAAAAGTTCAACCAAATGATCTTCCAAGGCCTGATCAACCGGCTGACCAACTCGGAGATGATTCAGGATATCCTGGCCATCATGACGCACGGTCCGCGCATCGGGCCGTTGCCGCTGCTGCGTCGCGGAGACATCAACGAGGTTGAGATTGGAGGTAGCGCCATAAAATCGCAAATGGCCATCTCCAGCAATTTTCAAAGTTCCAATTCGATTGGACAATTGCTCAATAACGTCACTTTCAGCCGGATTTTCCTCGTCACTGTCGGAGTCGTGGTCTTGGGTATTCGGCACCTGACCAAGTAAAACCCCAGGTTGTTGAACCATGTCCATGCCTAGTTGGAAAGTGTCCGGACTGAGACCCGTGTTGGCCATCATTCCTGATCCACCATTGAGATTGGCGTAAATCGTGTCCAAGCTTTCCGCGTTGGGCAGGGTGAACCCCCAATGAACAAAGTTTTGATTGTCAGGCGCACCCCGCACCATGCCATAGGGATTCCAAGGTTCCACAGAGGGTGACACTCCAGCTTGCTGGTTCGTAACAATGCTGTTAGAAGGCGATACGCTGGAGCTTTCCTTTTCAATCCCAGTTTGGGGCTGGGTGGGCGGGACCGTATGTGTTGGGCTGTTATGTGTGGGGGGTGGCCCCGAATAAAGTCGTGGAGTGATCTCATCTGATAAATTTTGCTCTCCGGTTAAATGTTCTGTGTTTTTGGTGATTCCACGAGGAATCTGTAAAGTATCCAATACCCTATTCATGCCAGCCTCGTCATCAGGATCCATTGGAGGCGGGATCATGCCTTGGTCCTGGATGAATTGACATAACTGATCAATTCTGGCAGAGAAGAGCTCAGTAGCGGCTCTAAGAGATACCCTGCACAACTTGTTAGTTTATAATCATATTAATGCAAGTATATCATTGTTCTCTTGATGCTTCAAGCATCCCATATGGCCACATGGTCTATATCAATCCTCTCCACCGCTTTTTCGTTTCAACAAAGTAGAAGTAATGTGACAAATCAAGGATATCGAGTAATAACTCACTTTCGTTTGTCATCACCATGTTGGTATTTGCAATCCTTTCCCTTGCGCTGACAATTTTGACAATGTGGCGTGGAGCCGTCACACTGCACAACTCAACCGATTAGATTTCGCCGATCTTTCTAGCTGGCTGGGAAGAATGCGGCGACATACCCTAATTTTGCTCTCCCGACAAGGCACACAGGCTGTTGTGACGTGCTTTCGAGGTGCCTTTTTAGGTCTTTCAGGGTCTGGAGACATGGTTGACACGATGTTCTTGCGTTCTCACTATCCTCTTTTTTTGATGCGGAGATTCCCCGTGATGACAAGGATGGAGCGTGGGGGTGGCGGTTCTTGCGCTGGAGTTTGCGCGCTCGGAAATGCGATGGCCGCTAGAACGGAAGAAAGTAGCTTCTCATCGCGAGTCTGCTGTTTTTAACCACTTCGTGAGCATGTCCTTGGCGAGCGATTTGGAAATTGCCCGAAACAAAAATGTGAATTCGAGGAAATGTTCGTCTGGGGGGCGGGGGAAACTTTACTCCACCGCGGCCTATGAGAAGCGCGGGGATAAGCTGAGCCCCATTCGGTCGATCTCGAGGCTCGCCCCCCCCCCCAAGCTTTACACAAAATAGGGGAAGAAAACGGTTTTTCAGGGCGGGTTATTTTGGGT
>Ga0102593_1001254_pt1 | contig 26356 bp, 24 predicted proteins | sample AraplaCol_mMS_r2_2_FD_76862 | JGI IMG/M metagenome (GOLD analysis project Ga0102593, IMG submission 76862) | Arabidopsis root microbial communities from North Carolina, USA - plate scrape MF_Col_mMS_r2 (SPADES assembly) (version 2) | ecosystem: Host-associated > Plants > Roots > Endosphere...
CTCCGGCCAGCGAAGAGTTCGTCAGCCATTCAGCGACCCGGTCCAACAGGATGGAGGACACGCTGGATTCGATCGTGCTCATTCTCGGTATGATCCTCATAAGGCACGCCATCCCCAAGAGCCAAAAGTCCCTCGGCCGGCACATTTTCATGCGCAGGTCACAAGGAAATCAGGATGTACGAGCGGTATTATTGTGTCAACGGATCTGCCGAAAGCCCGGCAGCGGCGCCCCTCAGCTCCCCATATCGGGGGATCGGACGGGTTGTCCTTTCCAGGTGGTTCATTATCAAAAGTCAAAATAGGGATGCTGCAAATGCGAAACAATGGGATGCGCAATTTTTTGTGCGCTCAAGTTGCAGCAAGGGCCGTCACCGAGTCATTTCGGCCACACCCGGTCAGCCACATCCGATAAGCATCGCAAGGGGTCGCGGCCGTGTTTTCTGCTCCTCTCGTCAGCGGAGAGACGGAGCCCGGGTTTAATTTGCCCGGATCATGCATTAGATCAGCCTTCTCTTCCCCGTTTGAAAGATCCCGCCTTGGCCTTCTCCTCCTTCGATACGCTTTTGCAGAAGATCGAAACCCGCGCGGCGCGTGCCGGTATCATCGGCCTCGGCTATGTCGGTCTGCCGCTGGCGATGGCGGTGGCGCGCAGCGGCTTTGCCGTCACCGGCTTCGACATCGATCCAGGCAAGATGGTGGCTCTCGATGCCCGCCGCTCCTATATCGACGCGGTGAGCGACGCAGCACTTTCCGCCGAGATCGATGCGGGACGCTTCAAAGCGACGACCGATTTCGCCGGCCTCGACGAGTGTGACGTCATCATCATCTGCGTGCCGACTCCACTCACCAAGCATCGCGATCCCGATCTTTCCTTCGTCGAGGCGACGTCGCGCTCGATCGCCGCGCACCTGCGCCCGGGTCAGCTCGTCGTGCTGGAGTCGACCACTTATCCCGGCACGACCGACGATGTGGTAAAGGTCATTCTCGAACGCACCGGGCTGAAATCCGGCTCGGACTTCTTCGTCGGTTTCTCGCCGGAGCGCGAGGACCCAGGCAACCAGCACTATCATACCGCCACCATCCCGAAGGTCGTCGCCGGCGACGGGGCCGAGGCGCTGGCGCTGATGAAGGCCTTCTATGGTGCGGCGGTATCGTCAGTCGTTCCGGTCTCCTCGAATGCGACGGCCGAGGCCGTGAAGCTCACCGAAAACATCTTCCGCTCGGTCAACATCGCCCTCGTCAACGAGCTGAAGACCGTCTATGCGGCGATGGGCATCGACGTCTGGGAGGTCATCGATGCGGCCAAGACCAAGCCCTTCGGCTACATGCCGTTCTATCCCGGCCCCGGTCTCGGCGGCCATTGCATCCCGATCGATCCCTTCTACCTCACCTGGAAATCGCGCGAATACGAGCTGCCGACCCGTTTCATCGAACTTGCCGGCGAGATCAATTCGGCAATGCCGCGTCATGTCGTCGGCAAGCTTGCGGAGGCGCTCGACATCCGCGCTGGCAAGGCGTTGAGCCGCAGCAAGGTGCTGGTGCTCGGGCTCGCCTACAAGAAGAACGTCGCTGATATAAGAGAGAGCCCGTCGCTGCGGCTGATCGAGATCATCGAGGAGCGTGGCGGACGGGCGGAATATCACGATCCCTTCGTCGCCGAGATCCCGCCGACGCGCGAATACCAGGCGCTGAAGGGCCGCAAATCGGTGGCGCTGACGCCGGAGACCATCGCCGGCTACGATGCGGTGCTGGTCGCGACCGACCACGACAAGGTGGATTATGCGACGCTCGCAAAAAACGCCTCGCTGATTGTCGACACGCGCAACGTCTTCAACCGGCTTGGCCTCTCGGCCGATCACGTCATCAAGGCGTGACGGAAACAGCCGAAAGCTGCTTGCCGGTGATCTGGCTGGCGGCCACCGCATAACCGCCGGCGGCGCCATCGATGAAATGGATGTGATCGCGCGCGATCGGCGTCGGCACGAAGCAGGTCATCAGCGCTGAGGATTGCCGATGCAGGCCGTAGCGGGCCACACCCTTGGCTTGGGCCTGTTGCAGCAAAGTCTCGATGCGCTTCAGGTGTTCGGCGTCGACGTCGATAGTCATCTTCAGCCCGTCGTCGAACTTGCGGAAATCGGAATTGTCGGCGACGTCGCGCTTGTAGCGGCGGGCATCGAAGCGGCCGAGCGGAATGCCGAGCCTGTAGCACGCGACGGTGATGCCGAGCTGCAGGAAGATGAAGAGCTTCTGCCACAACCGCCGGCTGGGTGGCGCGGTGGCCTTGGCCTCGCGATTGATACCATGCAGCGAGAAGGCAAGGTCCGGACCATCGGCCGGTACCGGATGGCTGTCCCGGTTCTGCTCGGTGGTGATGGCGACGATGCCGCTGACGAGCTCTTGAAATTCCCGGCCTGGCCGGCCTTCGCCGGGCACGGCGATAATCGAGACGATCTCGCCGTTTCTAGCATCGATCGGGCTCCACCGGCAGGAGAGACCGGTGAGATCCGGGCGGGTTCCAGCGGGCGCGCGGGCAATGCCGTAACGGCCGAGTTTCATCTGTCTTTCGGCCCAGCTGGTGCCGCCGCCCCAGAACATCGCATAGGTGACATAAGGGCTTGCGGAGTAACGTGCGACGCGGACGTCGAGGCCCTCGGCGCGGGTGTCGGCGACCGGCACGATGGCGATGCGCAGCACCAGGTTCAGATCCTCCTCGACCCAGACCTGCGCGGCGGCAAGGGCGTCGCGTGCCGCCGCCTCCAGCGAACCCGGAAGTGCGATCAGCGCGCCGTCGCCGCCGAAGACGAAGGGATAGTCGCCCTTGCCGACGGCATTCAACACCGCTGAAATGACGCTGGCGCCCGCCATGTTGACGTCCTTGTAACGGCCGGCGCCGATCGCCTGCGTCGAGCCGACGATATCGGCGAGCGCCATCACCCATCCATCCGGCAGCGGCCGGTAGTTGGCGGTGTCGGTCACGCCCTCGAATTCGCTGAAGAGCGGCACTTCGGCAAAGAAATCTTCGTCGGTCACGGTTTTCATGTCATCGAGCTTAGCACAGACCCATGTTGCCACTGCAACGCCAATTCCCATTTACGGCAATCGACTTGGCGAGGTTTCATGTGTTAGAGCCTTTTCTGGTTTCCGGGACACTCGGAAACGCTCTATCTTTTTGTTTTTACGCAATTCCGAACGCAAAACCGCTGCCGCACTTTTTGCTGGAATTGCTCCAGGACCGCTAACGATTTCATGACGGATACGGATTAGATGAGCCGCCTCGACAGCTTCATTCGCCGGTTGACGGCTCAACGCGACATTCTGAACTCGATCATCGATCTGGTAGGGGAAATTGAAGGCCCGGTGCTGGAGTTCGGCCTCGGCAATGGCCGCACCTATGATCATCTGCGCGAGAATTTTCCCGGCCGGCGCATTATCGCTTTCGACTGGGAAGTGCGTTCCTATTCGGCCTCGACACCAGAGGCGCAAGACATGGTGACCGGCAATATCCGCGAGTCCGGCCAGGCTTTCGTCGGCATCGGTGCAGCCCTTGCCCATGCCGATATCGGCACCGGCCATGACGAGATCGACGCGGTGACGCTGACCTGGCTGCCACAACTGATGGCCGGCGTGCTTGCCCATAACGGCGTCGCCGTCAGCGGCCTGCCGCTGGAGCATCCCGAGCTGGTGGCGCTGCCGCTGCCAGATGGCATCAAGGAAGGGCGTTATTTCCTCTACCGGAGGACGTAAAGGCATCAGTGGTGGCGTTTCGGTTCACGCCACCAAACCCTTGGTCAGTTCCAGCGCCTGCCGTTCGAACAGCCGGCGATAGATACCATTATTGAGCCGGATCAGCGCCTGGTGGTCGCCTTCTTCAACGATATTTCCCTTGTCGAAGACCAGCAGCCGGTCCAGCGCTCGCACCGTGGATAGCCGGTGTGCGATGACAAGCGTCGTGCGGCCGCTCATCAGGCGTTCCATGGCCTGCTGGATCTGGACTTCGCTCTCACTGTCGAGGCTCGATGTGGCTTCGTCCAGGATCAGTACCGGCGCATCAGCCAGGAAGGCACGGGCAATGGCGACACGCTGCCGCTCGCCGCCCGACAGCTTGACGCCGCGTTCCCCCACGAGTGTCTGATAGCCCTTGGGAAGGTCCATGATGAAGTCGTGGGCGCTCGCCTGTTTCGCTGCGTGCTCGATCTCGCGGCGCGAGGCGTTCGGCCTGCTATAGGCGATGTTTTCCGCCAGCGTGCGGTGGAACAGAATGGGCTCCTGCTGCACGATGGCGATCTGGCCGCGCAGGCTGGATTGCCTAACCCCTGCGATATCCTGCCCGTCAATGCGGATTGCGCCCGAGTTCACGTCATAGAGGCGCTGGATGAGCTTGACGAAGGTGGTCTTGCCGGAGCCCGAATGCCCCACCAGGCCCACGCGCTCGCCCGGCTTGATGATGACCGAAAAATCCTCATAAAGCGGGGTGGGATGAGCGCCATATTGGAAGGTGACGCGCTCGAAGACGATCTCGCCCTCGCCAATCTTGATAGGCTTGGCGTTCGGCTTGTCCTCGATGCCAAGCGGCATCTTGTCGAGCAGCACCAGTTCTTCCATGTCGTTGACGGCACGCTGCAGATTGCGGATGTCCTGGCCGACATTGCGCAGATAGCCTTGCAGAACGAAGAACATGGCCAGCACGAAGGTGATGTCGCCAGGCGTCGCCAGCCCCTGCTGCCACATCACCAGGCCCGTTCCCAAAATACCGGCCTGCATGGAAACCATCATGAAGCCCTGGATCGTGCCGCTCAATGTGCCGCGCTTCCATGTCCGCCGCGTGCGGCTGTCCCATCTGGCCAGCACCTGGCCCAGTCGCGTCTCTTCGCGGCTCTCGGCCCCGAAGGCCTTGACCACCGAATTGCAGCTGATGGCATCCGCGAGCGCACCACCGAGCTTGGTGTCCCAGGCATTGGCAAGCCTTGCCGCCGGCGACACGAAGCCCATGGAAAGCGCCACGGTCACGCCGATATAGATCAGCGAGCCCGCAGCCACGATCAGGCCCATGATCGGCCAGTAGCTGCCGAGCACGATGCTGGCGCCGACCAGCATGACGATGGATGGCAGCAGCGCTACCAGCAGCAAGTCGTTGAGCGAGTCGAGCGCCCACATGCCGCGAGTAATCTTGCGCACCGTCGAACCGGCAAAGCTGTTGGCGTGCCAGTCGGTCGAGAACCGCTGCACCTTGTGGAAACCGTTATTCGTCACATCCGCCATGGTGCGCAGCGTCAGCCGGATGATGCCGTTGAAGATGAACCAGCGCAGAGCCACGCTGGTCAGGCCCAGAGCCACGACGATGACGAAGGCGCGCAGCGCCCGGTCAGCCGCATTGCTGCCGGCAATGGCATCGACGATCTGGCCTGAGAAAACCGGCACCATGACTTCCGCCAGGGTGCTTGATATCACCAACACGATGATACCGCCCACTAAGACAGGCCGATGGCGCCAGTGATGGAAAACAAAGCCGAGCACATGACGATAGGCATCGGCGCGGAAATCGAGCTTTTTGCGAGTCATTTTAATCGCCCGGCCCTGTGTCGGAAACCGGTCCTCAAAATCGAGAGTTGGATGTCTCAGCCCGAGCAGGAGACAAAATGATCCCGTCAGATCAATCGGGCTGCTGAAGGATGAAAAAACCGCATGTCGCGCGCGCTTGCGGCGGGCCGCGAATGGAAATGACCTAGTGTCGGGACATTCCGCACGGGAAGGTTTCGATGATTGCTGGCATGCAACGCCTCCCTGTGTTCGAACTAAAGCGGTGAGCGTTTTGTACCGAAGCAATTCGCCATTGCCAAGCGGATATTTGCAACCTTACGGAAAGTGATGCGGAAACGACACACCTTGTGCGCTTGCGAGGAGACGGTTGGGCCGGCGTGCTCGCCCGTAGCGGCGGCGCCGTCGGTGGTCTGCCGCTGGAGCACCCCGAGCTTCTGCCTCTGCCTGCCGACGTGAAGGAGGGCCGTTATATCCTCTACCGCAGGACGTAATCCCCGCTCAAGAAGCGCAGGAATAGGATGTGGCCGGGAGCGCGGTCAGTTTTGCCTCGAAGTCGGCTGCGATTTTGTCCAGCGTCACGCTGTCCAATCGTCGCAGCAGCAGGGCCTGGGCTTCCTTCATCGCGTCGCCGAGGACGACATTCACCGCCTGTTCCACAAGACACTGCGGCTGATCGTCGGCTGGACCGATGGCGAAGAGATGCGGCTCGCCGATGGCGCGGTAGACGTCGAGCAGGGTGATCTCAGACAGCGGACGCACCAGCGTCCAGCCGCCGCCATGGCCCTTTTCGGAGCGAACGTAGCCCCGTTCGCGAAGTCCGGCCATGGTGCGGCGGACGACGACGGGATTGGTGTTCAGCATCTTGGCAATCATGTCGGAGGTCGCCGAATGCTGGTGCTTGTCCATGTGGATCAGCACGTGCAGCATGCGTGAAAGGCGGCTGTCATTGCGCATGGTTCTCTTCCTGTCGATCGGACGGGTCATTATCGCAAGGGAATCGTAACAAGACAAGTAACATGATGCTTGACGGCACAATCTCATGTAACTTATGTTGAGTCATGAATTCAAAATGAAGGGAGAGTCCCATGTCGTTCGACGCCATCGTCATCGGCGGAAATTTTGCCGGCCTGTCGGCAGCTATGCAGCTTGTTCGGGCGCGGCGGCGGGTTCTGCTGGTTGACGCCGGCGCGCCGCGCAATCGGTTTTCTGAAGCGTCGCATGGGTTCCTCGGCCAGGACGGCCAAACGCCGGCGGCGATCATGCAGGAGGGAAAGCGGCAGCTTTCGCTTTATCCGACCATCACCATCCGCCAGGGGAAAGTCGTCCGGGCGCACAGCGATGGTGACGCGTTCATTGTCGGCACCGAAGACGGTGGCGAAGAACGAGCCGCGCGCATCGTGCTCGCAACTGGCGTCAGCGACACGCTGCCCGAAATCCCCGGCCTCAAGGAGCGATGGGGCCGCTCCGCGCTGCACTGCCCCTATTGCCACGGTTTTGAGGTGGGCGGCGGCAAGCTCGGCGTCCTTGCAAACCATCCGCATTCGGCCCATTCGGCCATGATGATTCCGGACTGGGGAGCAACGACCTTTTTCACCCAGGCGCTGTTCGAGCCCGATGAAGAGCAATTGGTGAAGCTGAGCGCCCGCAGCGTTCGGATCGAACGCAGCCCTATCGTCGAATTGTTGGGCGACGATCCGAAGCTTGAGGCCGTTCGCCTCGCCGATGGCCGCGTCGTGCCGCTCGATGCCGTGTTCGTCGCGCCGAAAACGACGATGGCGAGCCCGGTTGCCGAACAGCTCGGCTGCGCCTTCGACGACGGCCCGTTTGGACCGGTCATCCGCACCGGTGATAATAAGGAAACCACCATCAAGGGTGTCTTTGCCGCCGGCGATGCGGCAAGCGCCATGCACAATGCCACGCTTGCCTCCGCCTCAGGCGTGCTCGCCGGCGTGCACTGTCATCAATCGCTTGTCATGCAGTCGGCCGCTTAGGGCAGAAACAGCACGTTAAACGGGTCGAATTCTTCCGCGGCAGGCCAGCGACCTCACGTCCACCTCGCGGTCATCGAGGTGAAAACCTCAACGCGTTAATCATTGCTTTTAAAAGTAATAAGCCAATGCAACCGACTTATTGCAATTTCTACGTTTGAATTGTAGCTGTTTTCATCTGAACGACTATCAAGCAAGACGATGGTGAGACCGTGGATCACCGCGCTTGGAGCAAGCAGAAATGGGGGCATTTCAATGGGGTTTACTGAAGCTGTTCGGACCGTCCTGAAGCAGAAATACGCAACCTTTTCCGGCAGGGCTTCCCGCTCGGAATATTGGTGGTTCATGCTGTTCTATGTGTTGACGGCGTTCACCATTTCATTTGTGGCCGGTCTGACCGGGACCTTTTCCGGTCTCCAAGGTGGAATTTCCGCCCTGGCTACCGTTTTCCTGGTTATCGGCGGATTGTTCATAGTCGCGCTTATTTTGCCGCTGATATCGCTGCAGGTTCGCCGCTTCCATGATCGCAACATGTCCGGATGGTGGTATCTCGCGTTGGTTATCTTGAGCATGGTTCCCTATGTCGGTCTCATTGCAAGCCTCGCGGTCTTGGTTACTAACTTGCTTCCGGGCACAGAAGGCCCAAACAAATTCGGGCCAGATCCGCTGCGTCCCGAAGCGCGAGCGGAGGTCTTTGCCTAGAGCATCGCATCCACAACGTCGGCCTGCTGGTGGCTCTGTTGCTCGCCATCTCGGCTCAGTTTCCGCTTCAGCGAGCGCCCGTTTGAAGCAAACGACTTATTGCAATTTATACGTTTGAATTGTAGCTGCTTTTGTTCGAAATTACTATCAAGCAAGACCTTGATAAGACTGTGGGTCATCGTGGTTGCAACAAGACGACATGGGGGCATTGAAATGGGGTTTACTGAAGCTATTCGAACGGTTCTAACGCAGAAATATGCAACCTTCTCCGGCAGGGCCTCTCGTTCGGAATATTGGTGGTTTGCGCTTTTCACTTACTTGATAGGGTTCGCGTTTTTAATTTTGGCCTTAGCGGCAGGCGCCTCTTCTGACCAACAGGGTGGAGTTTCGTCACTGGTCGTCGCAATCATGGTGGTCGGCGGATTGTTTGTGTTGGCAATCTTCTTGCCGTTACTATCCCTTCAGGTTCGCCGCTTCCATGATCGCAACATTTCCGGCTGGTGGTATCTCGCCCTGATCGTTTTGGGCATGGTTCCCTATATCGGTGGCATTACAGGCCTCGCGATTACTATAATTTCCGTCTTTAGGGGCACTGTAGGTCCGAACAGGTTCGGGCCGGATCCGTTGCGCCCCGAAGCGCGAGCGGAGGTCTTTGCCTAGAGGATGGCCATCCGCGACGCCGGCCGGCTGGTGGCTCTGTTGCTCGCCACGTTTCCGCATCAGCGCGCCTGTTTGAAGTATCTGGCTTATCGCAATTTCTACGTTTGAATTTGTAGCTGTTTTCATCTGAATGACTATCAAGCAAGACGATGTGAGAAGGATCACCGCGCTTGCAGCAAGCAGAAATGGGGGCATTTCAATGAGGTTTACTGAAGCTGTTCGGACTGTTCTGAAGCAGAAATACGCAACCTTTTCCGGCAGGGCCTCCCGCTCGGAATATTGGTGGTTCATGCTGTTCTATGGGCTGGCGCTGCTCGCACTTATAATTCCGGCCTTTGTGCTTGCCTTCGCTTTCAGTGGTGGTGGAGCTGTGTCGCCGATTCACTATACCGTGGTCATCTGGCTATTGTTCATACTCGCAATTTTTTTGCCACTGATATCTCTGCAGGTTCGCCGCTTCCATGATCGGAATATTTCCGGCTGGTGGTACCTCGCGCTGTTTATCGGTTGCTACGTTCCCTATGTCGGTCTCCTCGCGGGTGTTGCGATTTTTGTTGTTTCCGTGCTTCCGGGCACCGAAGGTCCGAACAAGTTCGGGGCGGATCCGCTGCGTCCGGAAATAAGATCAGAGGTCTTTGCCTAGAGCATGGCCATCCGCAATGTTAGCCTGCTGGTGGTTCTGTTGTTCGCCACCTCAGCTCAGTTTTCGCCCGTAGAGGCGCAGGATAGCGACAGTCAGCAGGTTGGGGGCGGCGATCGCCAAAAGAGCGCCGTCGGAGCCGAATATGCCGCGCAGTGCCAGCAGAATGGATTGCGCTGCACGCTCGTCTATGGCGATGCCTCTCCAAAGGTCGAACCGGCGTCGAATACGACAACATCGTCGCCGCAACGCAAACCGTTGATGATCCCGCGAGAGCCGGTTGTCAGCGGGTCTCTGGCGGTTGCCGTCGTGCTCGTTGGTCTCATCGTGGCCATCGGCTTGTGGATGCGCTTCGGAAATGGCGGTGTCTTGCTCTCATCTGCTCCACGCGACATCAAGCGGCAGGGGGAGGCGCCGGAAAGCTGGCGCACATCGGTAGCCGAGGCCGAGGAAAAGCCGAGCGACTTCCTGCACCGCATTGCCGCCATGGCGGATCGACGACAGGCGCTTGTCCTGCTGCTCAGGCATTGCCTGCTGCACGCGGCTGATGTGACGGGAACGCGGCTTTTCCGCTCTGACACGGAACGGGCGGTTTTCGCCCGCCTGCCGGACAATATGCCCGACCGCGATCGGCTTGAAAATTTTCTGACCGCGGTTGAACTCGTTCACTACGGCGGCCGCACGCTTGCGGAAAGCCATTTCAGCGTCCTTCTGACGACCGCGCGCGGCTTGCTGTCATCAGGCAGAGTGGCCAATGCGTAACTCGGGCCCTCTTCTGTTTCTGGGGCTTTTGCTTGCGCTGGCGGCGCTGGCAGTCTTTGCGCTGTCGCGCGGCAGCGATTTCGACCGCTCAGCCCTCGGCAACAAGGGGTTGGAATCGTGGCTGCAAGCCAAGGGTATCCCTGTCGTGCGATCCGACCCTCATGTCGCCCGGGCGCGTTCGGAAATCTCGCTGCGCATTATTCCCTTGTCGATACGCCAAGGCGAGACTGTCGCACCTCAGGTAAACGAGGAAGCGGATGACGCAGGCCCGGACAGTCCGATCCGGGAGTCAAACCGCTATGCCCTGCCAACGCTGATCATTTTGCCGAAGTGGCAGGGCAGCGTTTCAACGGATGGTATTGCCAGCAAATCGAGACTGGTCGATCTCGCCGATATCGGCAGCGAACTCGGCAAGATCGGTTATTCAGATTTTGGCTTCGCCCGTAGCAGCACCGATTTTGAAGAGGCGCAGCCGCAGTTGTACCCGGGGCAGCCCATCAGTATCGCCCTCTATCAGGCGCAAACCTTCGAACGGTCGAGCCTCCCGGGTGGTTGGGAGGAGCTCGCGGGCACGCCGTCGGGCGCACTGCTCCTGCGTGGCGAGGACGACCCCAACATCTATCTGCTGTCGGATCCGGACCTGTTGAACAATCACGGATTGGCTCTCGCCGATAACGCCTCCTTTGCCGTGTCGCTCGTGACGCTGTTGCGCGGAGCGGGCGAGAAGCGGCCGGTCTATCTGGATCCATCAGGCTTGCCTCTGGATAGCAAGAAACCGGCGGATGAGGGCCGGACCTACGAGCGCTCTGCCTCCGATTTCAAGCGGTTTTTCGCCTATCCGCTGTCCGTCATCTGGGGAGTGCTGCTCGTCGTTGCCGCCATTTGTTTCTGGCGCGGCGCCTATCGCTTCGGGCCTGCCTTGAACGAGACATCCGGAAACATCGAGCTGTCGAAGACTGCCGCGATCGACGCGACGGCGCGTCTGCTGCGCCTGTCGGGCAATGATGGCCGGATGACCGGACAGTTCGTGCTCCATCTGCTTGCGGACAAGGCGCAACTGGTCTTCGGCCCTGGAGCGGGAAACGAGGCGGGCATAGAGCGGCTGTTTCAGCGTCTGGCGCGCCGCGATCAGGCGGCGGCGAAAGCATTGCACTCGTCAGCACAGGCGCTGATCGATCGTGGACATCTGATGACGCGGGCTAATCTGCACCGCAATCTCGAGACATTCAGAAAATCGCTGGGGAGCATTGACCTTGGATCTAGGTGAATTTCGTAATCTTATCGCTGCGGTTCGTGGCGAGATCGGCAAAGCGGTGCAGGGGCAGGATGCGATCATCGATCTCGTCCTGATCTCGATCTTTGCCGGCGGGCATTGCCTGGTCGAAGGTCCGCCCGGCACGGCCAAAACCTTGCTTGCCCGGTCGGTCTCCGCCGCCATGGCGCTGCAATATCGTCGCATCCAGTTCACGCCAGACCTGATGCCCGGCGATGTTCTGGGCGTCAATCTCTTCAACTTCCAGACAAATCAGTTCCACCTGACCAAGGGCCCGGTCTTTACCGACATTCTTCTCGCCGATGAGATCAATCGCGCGCCGCCGAAGACGCAATCCGCCCTGCTGCAGGCGATGAACGAGCGGATGGTCACGCTTGATGGAACGGATTATTCCCTGGGGCCGGATTTCTTCGTGCTTGCCACGCAGAACCCGATCGAGCAGCAGGGCACCTATCCCTTGCCCGAAGCACAGCTCGATCGCTTCCTGTTCAAGCTTGTCGTCGATTTTCCCAGCCGCGATACGGAAATTGCCATCCTCTCCAAACACGCGACGCAGGCGCTGAAATCAGACCTGCGCAATGCCGGCATCCGTCCGCTTGTCACGAGTGCCGCACTCGCTACAGGGCGGGCGCTGATCGATGCGATCCATCTGGACAACACGATCCTGACCTACATCGTCGACCTTGTGCGCGCCACGCGCTCCGATCCCGACATTCTCTACGGCGCATCCACCCGCGCAGCCGACGCCGTTGCATCGGCAGTGCGCGTGCGCGCGGCTTTTGAGGGAAGGGATTACGGCTTGCCGGACGATGTCCAGGCGTTGCTGGTGCCCGCCTTGCGCCATCGCATCGTGCTTTCGCCCTCGGCGGAAATTGACGGGCGCACGCCGGACGAGGTGCTGCGCAATATCATGAACCGCGTGGATGCGCCCCGTTAAATGCGGCCGTCCTCCACTCTGATCGCGCTCGTTCTGATATCAGCCGCGGTGACAGTCTTCACCAGCGTGTGGTGGCGCGACATGAGCTATCTCCTACTCCTCATGTGGCTTGCAATCGCAGCGCTCACGGTCGCCGATCTGGTCATCTCCAACTTGGCGGGCAGGATGACGATCGATTTCGATCTGCCGCCGCAAGGCTTTGTCGGCCACACCACCGCGTTCACGGTCGGCGTACGGCCGCAGAAGGGCGTGCTGCCTCAGAAAATCGAAATCCGGCTCGATCTCGCTCCCGAGCTTGTCGTCGACGAAATCAGATGGCTCAACCCTGCATCGGGTGCCGGGGAAGGGGAGGTCAAGGCCTCTCTGGACCTTCATCTGACCCGGCGGGGACGATACGCGGTCAACGCGCTGTGGCTGAAGTGGCCATCGCGATTGAAGCTGCTCGAGATCATCGCGCGCATGCCGGTGGGCAAAGAGATCGCCGTCCAGCCCGACATATCGCCGGTGCTGTCGGGAGCGATCAAGACCCAGATCCTGCCGCTGGAGGCCGGCCAGAAGGATTTGCGGTTGCGTGGCGAGGGATCGGAATTCCACCAGCTGCGGGAATTTGCTAGCGGCATGGATCCGCGCAGCATCGATTGGAAGCGGTCGGCGCGCATGCGCAGTCTCGTCGTGCGCGAGATGCGGGCCGAACGAAACCACCAGATCATCCTCTGCGTCGATTCCGGGCGGCTGATGGCCGAACAGCTTGCCGGCTTCACGAAGCTCGATCGCGCCATCAATGCGGCGCTCGCCATGTGCTGGGGTGCAGGCCTTGCCGGCGATCTCGTCGGCTTCTACAGCTTCGACAGCCGTCCGCGTCTGTTCGTGCCGGCCTCGCCCGGACGAGCGGCCTTTCCGCGGCTGCAGACGGTGTGCGCCGGGCTGCGCTACGAAACCCAGGAGACCAACCATACCTTGGGACTGACCCACCTGTCCGGACGACTGAAGCGACGGTCGCTGGTTGTGATATTCTCCGATTTCGTCGACACCATCACGGCGGAGCTGATGATCGAGAACATACAGGTGCTCGCCCGGCATCACTTCGTCGTCTATGTCGCCTTGCGTGATCCGATGCTGGGAAAGCTCATCGAGCCTGAGGAAACGACGCTCGATGCTGTCGCTCGCTCGGTTGCGGCACGCCAGATCCTTCACGAAAGGCGCGCCGTCATGGAAAAACTGGCGCGTCTCGGCGTGCTTTGCCTCGACAGCACGCCGGAGGCACTGACTTCGGATCTCATTGCGCGCTACATCGAAATCAAATCCCGTGAGATGATATGATGGATATCGGTATCGACGGCAGGATGGATAAGGGCGCGACAGTCAATGTCGGCGCCGTCCAGAACGATACGCTTCGTTCGGCCCGCTTCCGGCTGGAGCGCGAGGCACACTGGCGTCAACTGGACGAACTCGTGACGCGTGCCGAGAAAGGGGGCGCAGCCGCGCTCGGCTATGATGAGGTCCGCAATCTCGCCAGCGGCTACAGGCAGGCGATGAACTCGCTGAGCGTGGCGCGCGATATTTCTCTCGATCGCGCCCTGATTGCCTATCTGGAAAGCCTCTGCGCCCGGGCCTATCTCGTCGTCTACGCCCCGCAGGAAAGCCTGGGCGGCCTGATGAGGCGCCTGCTGTCGCACGGCATTCCCCAGGCCGTGCGTCGCTCGGCCCTACCTTTGTTCATCGGCTTCCTGGCGCTCATTCTGGGGGCGGCTGCCGGATACAGGCTCTGCGCCAACGATCCGAGCTGGTTCTATACCTTGGTGCCGCCGGAGATGGCCGACCAGCGTACGCCTGATGCCTCGACCGACTACCTCCGCTCGACCATCTATGGCGATGAAGGGCATGACAGCGACCGGCTGGCCGCATTTTCCGCCTTTCTCTTTTCCCACAACACGACCATCGTCATCCTGATCTTCACCCTCGGTGTGTTCGTGTCGGTGCCGAGCTTCATCCTGACCTTTTACAATGGTCTGATCCTCGGCGCGTTCTTCGCGATGTTTTATCGCAGAGGGCTGGGCTACGACGTCTTCGCCTGGCTCTCGATCCACGGCGTGACCGAGCTTGCGGCCATCGCCATTGCTTGCGCGGGTGGGGCAAGGCTCGGACTTGCCGTTCTCCTTCCAGGTGCCAGAACACGAAAGGAAGCCTTGCGCCACCAGGCGCATGATGCCGTCAAGCTCGCCATCCTCGCAGGGCTGATGCTTGTCGCGGCAGCCTTCATCGAAGGCTTCCTGCGCCAGCTGATACAGGATCCGACCTGGCGTCTCATCATCGGCTGGGGGATGGGCGTCTGCTGGGTGGGCTGGCTGCTGCTTGCAGGCCGCGAAAGCAAAGCGTCGCGTGAGGCGGTGCGATGAACCGGACAGACAAGGACGGCAAGCGCGTCGAGCAGTTCATCCCGCCGGAGGGCGTCCCGATCACCTTCGCCATTGCCTCGCTCGGAACCCGTTTCGGCGCGCAATTCCTCGACATCGTCTTCACCACAATCATCATATTCATCTGTGCCACCGCCATCATCTTCACAGGCGTGCTGCCTATGACGGCGGAGGCGATGCTCATGGTGCTGCTCGGTTTTTTGGTGCAGATCCCCTATTACATCCTCTCGGAACTCATCTGGAACGGACGCACGCTCGGAAAAAGAATAACGGGCATCCGCGTCATCAATGTGGACGGACGGCGGCTTACGCCGCACCAGGTGACCGCACGCAACCTGATGAAACAGGTGGAGATTTTCGCCCCCATGGGCCTTTTGGCTTCGGTCGACACGCAGTCGGCCTGGGAAAACGGTCTGACGAGCCTCTGGCTTCTGGCAGTGGTCGTCGTTCCCTTCACCAACCGGCGCCGGCAGAGGCTCGGCGACATCATTGCCGGCACCCTGGTGGTCGACACTCCGCGCTCCGTGCTGCTGTCCGACCTCGCGCTGTCCGCCCCCGCCGCCGCGTCGACGCAGGCGGAGTACGAATTCTTGGCCGAGCATCTCGATGTCTACGGCAAATATGAGCTGCAGACGTTGGAGGACGTGCTTCGCGACTCGACAAAGACGTCCAACTATAAGGAGATCGAACAGATCGTGCGAACCATTACCCGGAGGATTCGGTATGAAGACACCGTGAAGCCCGGCCGGGAGCTGCACTTCCTCAACGAGTTCTATCGCGCCCAGCGCGAGCATCTGGAGAGCTTGAAGCTTTTCGGCACGCTTCGCGAAAACAAATATCATGAGCATTCGCGAACAGAGGCGAAGAAACTTGTTTGATGCGACGTAGTTTCCGAAACAACGCGCCTTCTACGGCAAAAACAGCACGTCGTACTGATCGACATCGCCCGGCAGATCCCGCACCTTCATCTCCACCTCTCGATCCTCGAAGAGGACGAGGCAATCCTCGTAGAAGCCTGATAGCATTGATATGAAAGCTTTCGTTCCCTCTGCTCCGTAGAAGAGCGGCGTGAACTCCATATAGAGCGGCACGCGGCGGGCAAGCAGCGGCTGCATCGAGCGGCAGGCGACCGGCTCGTAGCCTTCGATATCCATCCAGACGAGGCCGATCGCGGCCGGGTCGATTGAAAGTCCGGCAAGGATCTCCGAGACCGGCTTCACCGGCACGCTGATCTTCCTGTCCGTCGGGCTTTGGCGGATGGCGCTGCTCTTGCCGTGATTGTTGAGGTTGAGGAAAAAGTCGATCTCGCCTTCGTGCTCGCCGGCGGCGCAGTTGACGAGTCGGACCTTCTCCTCCAGCCGGTTCTGGCGGATGTTAAGTTGAAGCAGCGGGAAATTGCGTGGATCGGGCTCGACGCTGACGATCTGAGCGTAAGTGTCGCTCAAGGCGAAGTAGACCGTCTGGGTGCCGATATTGCCGCCGATCTCGAGCAGCGTCGCATCCCTTCTGAGCAGACCCCGCTCGCGCAGGATAACGATCAGCCGGTCAACGGCCTCGCGCTCGAAGTGGCCCTTCCGGAAGACCTTGCGGCCGATATAGTCGGCGGGCGAGAAAGTCATCAGGTGGTCGCCGGCGTCGACCGTCATCGAGATGACGCGCGGGCCGATATTCTCGATCAGCAGGCGGCGGCCGAAGCGGGTGTCGAAGAAGCGCGACGCGGCGGCATTACGCGCCTTGCGCAGGCGGCGGCTCCAGTATTTGGCGGTCAGCCAGGGCTTGCCGGGCATCAGGATTTTCCTTCGAGCGGTTCTGCCGCTTTCTCTCTTGGAATGACGTAGACTTTCAAGGGCAGGGCCCGGCCGCGCACGCTGATTTCACGGCTTTCGATGCCGGCGAGGTCAGCACCCGAAAGGTTCGCTACCGGCTCGGAGATGACGATCGCCGCCTCGAACTCCTTGGCGGCGGTCTCGAGCCGGCTCGCAACATTGACGGTATCGCCAATCGCCGTCATGCTGCGGACCCGGCCGTATCCCATCGTGCCGACGACGGCCGGGCCGGTGTGAATGCCGATGGCGATGCGCAGCGGCAGTGCCAGTTCATCGGCCAGCTCGGCGGCGAGTTTATCGATCTCGGCGACGATCGCTGCTGCCGCGTTGAGCGCCTGGCGGCAGGCTTCCTCCGGCGCGGTATTGAGGCCGAAGAGCGCCATGGCGCCGTCGCCGATGAACTTGTCGAGCCGCCCGCCCGCCTGCTCCACCGCCTTGCCGATGATGGCGAAATAGCGGTTCAGCAGGAAGACGACGTCGAAGGGCAGGCGGGTTTCCGTCAGCGTGGTGAAATGGCGGATATCGACGAAGAGCACGGCGATCTCGCGTTCGCGGCCGGGGCTTGTCTCCTGGCTGTTGGCGGGAAGCGCAGCCTCGATCGCCGGCACGAGAAGCGGCGCGACGGCAACGTCGCGGTTCGGACGAAGCTGGCAGGCGAGCCGGACATCCGGGCCGGCATTGATGCGCTTCAGGGTCGTCTGTTCCATCTTGTCCGGGGCAGGCAGGCTTTCGTAATCGCCGAGGATCTGCACGCGGCAGGTGGAGCACTGGCCCTTGCCGCCGCAGACGGCATAATGCGGCAAGCCGCCGAGCCGGCTCGCTTCCAGCACCGAGAAGCCGCGTGGCACACGGATCACCTCGCCGCCCGGATAATTCACGGCAACCTGGTCGAGCCGCTCCTTCAGCCTGCGCCGGGCGCGGGCGACGACGACGATGAGCAGCGAGGCCGAGAAGGCGCCGTAGAGCCCGGCACGGATCATGGCGACCTGACGGTGAACGTCCGGGTTCGAGGCGTAACGGGTGTTGACGCCCTCCTTGTAAGCGCTGACCGTCATTGACTGCTGGTAGGACGGGTCGGCGAGTGTCCGGCCCATTTCGACGAAACCGAGCAGCGCGAGCACCGGCACGAGGATGGCGAGCGCCAGCATGAGCGGTGCGAAGTCCGGGTACCAGGAGCGGTAGCGCAGCCAGAAATGGATGCCGATGCAGCCGTGGATCCAGACGGCGACGACGGCGAGCCCCTGCCGCGCGCCGTTTGCCGGATTCCGGATCCACAGCGAACCGACGACCGTCTCGTAATCATCGATGTAGCCGTAGAACTCGTGGGCGATGCGCGTGCCGATAACATGATCCATAAGCAGCAGCGGGATCATCAAGCCGAGCACGATCTGCGCCATTTCCCCCTTCGGCATGACCAGGCTGCGACGCATATAGATGGCGCGCAGTACCAGCGCGATATGGATGAGGACCGACGAATAGAAGACGGCGGTCCCCAGGGGATTGCGCCAGATCGCCAGGAAGAGATGGGCGGCTTTATCGGCGGCGGCGACGGAAATCAGGCCAATCGCGTGGTTCGACAAATGCAGCACGACGAAGATGAAAATGACGAGGCCGGAACCGAGCCTCGCCCTTCTGATCGTCCGTTCCGAAAAAATCCCTGTGGCCGAGACCGTCGTCATTCATTCCCGTTCTTGTCGATGTAACCGCACGCCCATAGAGATTGGGAAAGAGGCGGAATTGCTTCGATCGCGATCACATTCCATATGCTTATGCGCAAGTTTTCGGCAAAGGGACAATAGCGGAATTTTCCCGACAGGCGCGAAACTTGTAAACAGTGTGTCTTACCTGAGGTGTCCCAATGCGGGTGGCTTTCTACGCGCCGATGAAATCGCCGAACCATCCGGTGCCATCGGGCGACCGGCTGATGGCGCGGCTGCTGATCCGGGCGCTGGAGCTTGGCGGACATCAGGTCGACATCGCCTCCGAATTCCGCACCTATGCCTCGACACCGGAGGCGGCAGCCGCGCTCGAACCCGCCATCTCCGCCGAGCTGGAGCGGCTGCGGCTGACATGGAAATCTGGGCCGCGACCGGAACTCTGGTTCTGTTATCACCCCTATTACAAATCGCCCGATACCTTCGGGCCGGCGATATCAGCCGAATTCGCGATTCCCTATGTCACCGCCGAAGCCTCCTACGCGGCAAAACGCGACCGAACCGGCTGGGCAGCATCACAGAAACGCGTGGGCGAGGCGATCATGCAGGCGGCGGTCAATATCAGCTTCACCGAGCGCGACCAGGCCGGGCTCACAGCCGCCTTTCCGCAGGCGCGGCTTGCCCGGCTGAAACCCTTCATCGACACGGCGCTGTTCGAGAGGGCGTCGCCGGCGCCCGATCCGCACCGGCTGATGACGGTTGCGATGATGCGGGCCGGCGACAAGATGGACAGTTATGCGATGCTCGCGAGAGCATTGCGGCTGATCGAAGAACGCCCGTGGACGCTTGCCGTCATCGGCGATGGTCCGATGCGCCAGGAGGTACAGGCGCTGTTTGCCGATTTTCCCGGCCGCATCGAATGGCTGGGCGAGCGGAATCCCGTCGAGATCGCCGAATTGCTCGGGCGCGGCGGCCTCTATGTCTGGCCCGGCTGCGGCGAGGCCTATGGTCTTGCCTATCTGGAAGCCCAGGCCGCCGGCCTGCCTGTCGTTGCGCAGGAAACGGCAGGGGTGCCAGCGGTGGTCGAGGCTGGGGTGACCGGCCTGCTGACGCCGGATGGCGATGTCGCCGCCTATGCCGAGGCTGTGACCGCCTTGCTTGACGACAGGCAAAGGCGCGACGCCATAGGGCAGACGGCGCGGCGCTTCGTGCTTGGGCAACGCTCGCTTGCGATGGCGGCGCAGGTTTTGAACGGAATTTTGCGGGACAATGCAGGAATAGGAGTGACGTGATGACCGACGGGATAGCCTGGGACCCTCTGTGCCGCGAGCTTGACCGCTGGCAGGCTGCCGGCCGCGTGGCGCGGTTCTGGCTGCGCGATGACGACGCCGTCGAGCCGACGCCGGCGCTGGAGACGCTGATGGTACTGGCGGGCGAAAACGATATTCCGCTGACGCTCGCGGTTATTCCCGGCCTGACCGGTGAGGCCTTGGCCGCGCGCCTGGTGGAGGAAACAGCCATCACTGTTGTGGTGCATGGTTGGTCTCATACGAACCATGCAGGGCCTGAGGCGAAGAAGCAGGAACTCGGCGGCGAGCGGCCGGCGGATGCCGTGCTCGGCGAGTTGCGTGAAGGGTTCCGGCTGCTGGAGCGACTGCATCCGGCTCGCTTCCTGCCGATGCTGGTGCCGCCGTGGAACCGGATCGATGCGGCCCTCATCCCGGCGTTGCCGGAGCTCGGATTTGCAGCCCTTTCGGTCTATGGGCGGGCAAGGCAGGGCGGTCCGGTGCCGCTGCTCAACACCCATGTCGACATCATCGACTGGCACGGCACGCGGGGCGGACGGGGCGAGGCGGAATTGGTGGCCGAACTGGTCGCCGAGCTTCGCGACCGGTTTGCCGGCAGCGAGGAGCCTGTTGGCGTGCTCACCCACCATCTGGTGCATGATGCGGCGGCGTGGGATTTCCTGTCGGCCTTGTTTGCGATCACTGCCCGGCATCCCGCCGTCCGCTGGTCGGCGGCGTCAGCACTTCTCGAGACTTAGAACACTCGCGGAAAGCAGCGATCACGCGTGAACTCGCCCGAGAAACTCTCGCATGAGCGCTACGACGTCATCGAGATGCGTCTCGAGCAGCCAGTGGCCGCCGGCCAGGATATGGAGTTCGGCATCCGGCAGATCGCGGAGATAGGCTCGCGCTGATTTTTCCGGCATGTAGTGGTCGTTCGGACCCCAGACAATCAAGGTCGGCGGCCGGTATTCGCTGAGGTATTTGCGGTGTTCCGGGAACCAGGCCCGGTTCTCCTCCAGTCCGGCGATCAGGTCTATGGCGATTTCCTTGCGCCGCGGCGTGATCAGCGACCAATGTAGTTTCCAGAGATCTGGCGGGATCGTATCGGCCAGATGGGGCGACAGATCGTTGAGGAATTCGTGCCTGAAGGCGGCCTCGCTGACCGCCTCCGCCAGCACCTTTCTCATCTCCGATCTTGGAAGCGTCCACGTCGCCTCGATATCCGCATACTTCGGTCCGAGGGCATCTTCATAGGGGATATCGCCATTCTGGATGATCAGCGCCACGATGCGCTGGGGGATTCTGATCGCCAACCGCGCACCGATAGGCGAGCCGAAGTCGTGGAGGTAGAGGACAAACCGGTCGACATTCATCGCACCGATGAAGGCCTCCAGCCAGGCAGCGTATCCATCGAAGCTGTAGTCGAAATCATCAGGCGTGCCGCTGTAGCCCGCACCCGGGAAATCCGGCGCAATCAGGCGCCAACGATCGGCAAGGCGCGGCATGAGATTGCGAAATTCATAGGATGAGCAGGGATATCCGTGCGGCAGCAACAAGACCGGCGCATCTTCTCGGCCGGCCTCGCGGTAAAAAGTCTCGACGCCTGCAACCGTCATCCAGCGATGTCGGACGAGAGTGGCCATCGGAAAGCTCCTCAGAATCGTTCGTCGTTCTCTTCACCTTCGGTCTTCGTCATACTGCTCGGCGCCTTCCACCGGTCGCAGCCACGGCTCGCGGCGTTTGACCCAGAGTTCGTAGCTCGGCACCAGAGGCGTCGGCGCCTCGGAGAGGATGCCAAGCTTGATTTCCGCCTCCTGGTCATCGGCGGAAAACAGCCGCGAACCGCAACCGGTGCAGAAATGCCGACCTTGGAACGCGGCGGTTTGCCCTGAATGTTCGAATTGGCCGGCGGGCCAGATCCCATAAAAGGTAAAGGCCGAACCGCTTTCTTGCCTGCAATCCGTGCAATGACAGATTCCAACGCGTAAGGGTTCGCCGCGGACAGAAATGCGCACCTGCCCGCAGAGACACTTTCCGGAAAGCACGGTCATGACGGATGCCTGTTTCGTTGATTTTGCGCTGCGGGGAAAACGGTCCGGCCCAGCATCTGTTCCGTCGTGACGTTCGCAGGCCTGCTCAGTTCGACGTAGTCGAAGAGCCTCGGACTGGACAGGATAACGGAGGCCTTTAGCGGAGCTGCTAGATCACCACGATCTGATTGTCGCGCGCGGCAAAGGATTCGGGGAAGGCTGCCTGCGCTTGCATTTCCATCTCCGCCAGCTGTTCGTCGGTGCGGGAGGGGGCGTGGTGGAAGAGCGCGAAGCGCTTGGTGCCCGCCATTTTCGCTAGCTCGGTGCCGTGCTGCCAGGTCGAATGGCCGAAGCCCTTGAAACGCTGCATCTCGTCTTCATTGTAGGTGCAGTCGTAGACGACGAGATCGGCGTCCCGCATCATCTCCAGCGAAACCGGATCATAGCTGCCTGGAATATGCTCGATATCATAGACGAGAGCGACCGAGCGGCCCTGCCATTCGATGCGGTAGCCGATGGCGCCGCCCGGATGGTTCAGCATGAAGGTCTTGATCTCGATGCCCTTGTGAGGGGTCAGCACCTGACCGGCATGGAAATCGCGGAAGTTCATCGTCGCCTGGCAGATGTCGGTCTTGACGGGAAACCAGGGCGGGCTGATGAACTGCTCGACCATTTCGCGCGTGCTCATCTTGCCATCGAGATGGCCGGACCAGATGTTGACGTTGATCGAGGGGTAATAGATCGCCTTGAAGAAGGGCAGGCCGATGATGTGGTCGTAGTGGCAGTGGCTGAAGAACAGATCGACGTCGCTGACGCTGTCGGCGATCATCGATAGCCCAGCCTCGCGCAGGCCGGAGCCTGCGTCGAAGATCATCCGATGTTTTCCGCAGCGAATTTCGATGCAGGAAGTGTTACCGCCGTAGCGATCGAACTCGGGGCCCGACACGGGAATACTGCCGCGGACGCCCCAAAATTTTACCTGAAACAAATCTGTCGTCATCGTTCTTCAAACCGGCCTTCCCACGTCGCCATCGTAGTCATTGTTCATCCCGATGCGAAGCAGTAGAATTCCACGGGTTTGCCTGCGGCCCCTTTCATTCTCCTAACCGCTAGCGGAAGAAGAAGTAGATTTTCCTAAGCAATCGGCTTTCGCTTCGGAAAGCAACCCAGTATGGTTGGTTTTCGGTAAACGGGCTGCTGAGGGCGGGGACATTTTCCCGTACGTCATGCTTATTAGATGGTTGCGCGCGATTGAAAAAACAATTGCCGCCCTGTTGAGCCGAAAAATCCAGTTTTAGGAGCAGCGCGAAAAGCCGCGCCAAAGGGCTTGGCCCCACAGGCATTTGGCGCAGTATTGTGGTCAGGCCCTGCTCGACCCAGTCGCATCCGCGTTCTCCGGCCAAACCAGCATCATATGAGGAAATTCTAATTCCTATTCTGCGAATGCTTCCTTGATTGAGAATGCCAGAAAGAGATATATCCGACGATACAGAAAATATAAGAGACTCGCCATGTTGCAGCCGGTTATCAACGAGACCATTGCCGAGAGCAGCTACAGGCGCATTCGAGCCGACATCATTTTTGGTCGGCTGACCCCCGGACAAAAGTTGAAGCTGGAAAGCTTGAAGGAGTCCTACGAGACCAGCATCAGTACACTTCGAGAAGTGCTCAATCGGCTGTCGTCCGAGGGGCTTGTCGTTGCCGAGGGACAAAAAGGTTTCGAAGTGTCTCCAGTGTCCGTTTCGGACCTCAAGGAGACTGCGGCGCTGAGGCTTCTGCTGGAAACACATGCGCTGGAGCAGTCGTTCGTGCATGGCGACGTGGAGTGGGAAGCTCCCCTGGTATCAGCGCACTACAAATTGGCGCGGATGGAACAGGTGATGGCATCCGGCGACACCAGCAGGGCAGAGGACTGGAAGCGTTACGACTGGGAGTTTCACCAAGCTCTGATATCCGCCTGTGGATCGAAACTGCTGATGGAGACGCACTCGGTGATCTTCGACAGATATTTGCGATATCAGATGGTTGCCTTGTCCTATCGAGGCGATGTCGCGGCCAATGAACACCAACAGCTTTTGGATGCGGCATTGCGACGTGACGCGGAGACGGCCAAGCGGGTGCTTGTGCTGCATATCCAAGGCGGGGTCGAACATGCGCTGGCGAGAGGGACGCTGAGATAGAAATGGTCAGGACGTTTCTCTTCGAGCTTTAGGTCCACCACGTAGATTGCATTTCGGCGAAACCAGGAAAAGCTCCATGCTCAAGCAAGTCCATGACCCGGCTGAAACAGTAAGCGATGTCGTCTTCCGGCAGATCCGCGAGGATATCATATCGGGGACATTGCCGCCGGGGGCCAAGATCAAGCTGGAGCAGGCAAAGGAGCGCTACTCCATCGGCATTTCATCGCTGCGCGAAATTCTAAGCCGCCTGACCACGGAAAATCTCGTTGTCGCCGAGGGCCAGCGTGGCTTCGAAGTCAGCCCTGCTTCGCGCCGAGAACTCCTCGAGCTAGCCGACCTCAGGATCGTTCTTGAAACACATGCGATCGGCCTTGCCTTCGCTGCGGGAAATCTCGAATGGGAGGGGCGCATCGTCGCCGCACATCACCGGCTGGCTGCCGCGGAACGCAAGCTCCTTGCCGGCGACGTCTCGCGGACCGTCGACTGGGTCCGATACGACTGGGAGTTCCATCAGGCGATCGTCTCTGCCTGCAATTCAGCGACGCTGATGGCGACATTGTCATCCGTCTTCGACCGCTTTCTCCGCTACCATATGCTGGCCGAGAGTTTTCGGGGCAAGCCTGTTGTCGATGACCACAGGCTTCTGTTTGAGCTTTCCATTCAGCGTGACGTTGCTGGCGCGACCGAGGTCGTCAGACGGCACGTTCAAAGCGGCGTGGAGCATGTGCTCAAGAGCGGCCGGATTGCCTAAACCATAGCTCAAGAGGCGTCTTTCGGAATTCCTTCCGGACGCATCTGTTTCTTCAAGGCGGCGATCCGGAAAATAGCGTTCGGCGCGCCGTATCCGCGGTAGCCGCGGCGCTCGACGATCTCGAAAAAGAAACCCTCTCCATATGTTCCGCTATAGAGCTGGAAATATTCGCCATGCTCGTCTCGGTCATAGAGGATGTTTTCCGCCTTCAGCCGCTCGGTCATTACAGGATCGAGGCCGAACCGTGCTTCGACGTCGTCGTAGTAGTTCGGCGAAATGTGCAGTGATCTGAAACCGCAAACACGAAGGCTTTCGGCGGTTGCAAAGATATCGTCGGTCAAAAACGCCAGGTGCTGTATGCCGGCCCCAAATTTCTCGGCAATGAAATGCCCCGCCAGGGTGCGGCGATTCTCGGCTCCGTTCATGGTAATGCGCAGCGCGCCGGACTCGTTCTCGACAACTTGGCTGCGGACCACCCCGGCTGGATCGATGATATCGACCATCGGGGTCTTCCGCGTCTCGAAAATGGACGTGTAGAACAGAAGCCAGGTGAGCATTTCATCGTAGCCGACCGTCTGAGCGACGTGATCAATGCGCAAAAGGCCTGCCGACGGCGCGTCGCTGTCATCGCTGACCGGCTGAAAGTCGATTTCCGAGAAGCGACCCAATGCGCTCTTGTCGTCGATGAGATAGACGATCCCGCCTCCCACGCCCCGAATGGCAGGCAGCTCAAGCTCACCGTCTACGACAGGCTGGGTGAATGGCTCGGCATCCAAGGCGAGCGCGCGCTCATAGGCCTTGACGGCATCGTCGACGACCAGGGCCATGGCATAGGCGAAGGTACCGTGAACGGCGTAGGCCGCATTGGCGAATCCTGCCTGATCGACATTGACGAGGATCCGTATCTCGCCCTGCTCGAAAAGAGAGACCTTCTTCGTGCGGTGGATTGCCGTCTTTTTGAACCCGAGGGTGCGCAGCAATGCAACCAGCTCGACTTCATCCTGTTCGTCGGTGGCAAACTCGACGAAGCCGACTCCCTTTACGGAGGGCCTTTCCGGCATCGCCGCTCCGGTCATGCTTCCGATGCCGAGATGGCGGCGTACCTGATCGCCGAGATAGATCAGGGAGCGGTGGCCATCGGCCGCGATCGCACGCGACAACCCGCCTCGAAACTGGTCGTTGAAGATCTCCAGGGAGAAATACCCATCATAACCTGTTGCCGCGACGGCTTCGGTGAACGCCGTAACGGGAAGGTCGCCTTCACCCGGCATATTTCGGAAGTGGCGGCTCCAATAGAGCAGGTCCATGTCGATCAACGGAGCATCGGCAAGCTGGACGATGAAAATTTTCTCTTTGGGAATTGAGCGGATGGAGTTGACGTCGATCTTGCGTGACAAGGTGTGGAAGCTGTCGAGGATAAGGCCGACATTCGGATGATCGGCGCGACGCACGATCTCCCAGGCGTCGCGGTGGTCGCTGATATGGCGACCCCAGGCAAGCGCCTCGTAGCCCACCCGCAGTCCACGCCTGGCGGCACGTTCGCCGAGTTCCCGAAAGTCCTCCGCTGCCCGGTCGATACCGCCGATGGCTGCCGGCGAGACGTTTGAACAGACGAGCACCAGGTCCGTTCCGAGCTGCTGCATGACGTCGAACTTCCGTTCCGCACGGTCAAAAGTGCGGCTCCGCAGTGGCTCCGGCATGCCCTCGAAAT
>Ga0102593_1001256_pt1 | contig 26331 bp, 27 predicted proteins | sample AraplaCol_mMS_r2_2_FD_76862 | JGI IMG/M metagenome (GOLD analysis project Ga0102593, IMG submission 76862) | Arabidopsis root microbial communities from North Carolina, USA - plate scrape MF_Col_mMS_r2 (SPADES assembly) (version 2) | ecosystem: Host-associated > Plants > Roots > Endosphere...
CGCGCGGGCCACCCTGGAGAAGTTCGGTGGCGACTCGCTAGCCGAGACGAGGGCCAACGTCGACGCGTACCTGGGCGCGATCTCGGCACGGGATCGCGCTCGGGCGTCGGGCTGATGGCGCCGGTGGCGGTGCTGGTGGGCATGCCCGGATCGGGCAAGTCCACCATCGGGCGCCGCCTGGCCAAGGCATTGGACGTGCCGCTGCTGGACACCGACGCCAAGATCGTCGAGACCACCGGCCGCGCCATCGCCGACATCTTCCTCGACGGTGAGCCGGAGTTTCGTCGCATCGAGGCCGACGTGGTGTGCGCCGCGCTCGCCGAGCACGACGGTGTGGTCTCCCTCGGCGGCGGCGCGATCACCACGCCCTGCGTGCGTGAGGCGTTGGCCGGGCACACCGTCGTCTACCTGGAAATCAGTGCGGCCGAAGGTGTTCGGCGCACGTCCGGTGGAACGGCGCGGCCGCTGCTGGCCGGCGCCGACGCCGGTGAGCGCTTCCGCGAGCTCATGACCCAGCGGGTCCCGCTGTACCGGCAGGTCGCCACGTTGCGCGTCAACACCAACCGCCGCAACCCCGGTGCGGTGGTCCGCCAGATCGTGCAGCGCATGGACTCGGCCGCCGGCGAGCGTCAGCATCGCCGCCGTCGCCGGTCGGCGTGGCGCCGGCTGCCCACTGTCTTGAACCCAGCACCCACCACCGAGGCGCCGCCCAGTCCCGCGGCGCTGGCCCGTCGAGCAGAGGCGCGTAATGACTGAACCCGTGACCGTCGACGTCCTCGTCGACCGTCCCTACCCGGTGATCATCGGCCGAGGTCTGCTGAACGACCTCGGCGAGGTCCTCGAGGGTCGGCACCGGGTCGCCGTCCTGCACCAGCCGGTGCTCAACGCGACCGCGGAGTCCATTCGAAACCACCTGGCGGAGAAGGGAATCGACGCGCACCGCATCGAGATCCCGGACGCCGAGGATGGCAAGGAACTTCCCGTCGTCGGCTTCATCTGGGACGTGCTCGGCCGCATCGGCGTCGGGCGCCAGGACGCCATCGTCAGCCTTGGTGGTGGCGCGGCGACCGACGTCAGCGGGTTCGCGGCGGCCACGTGGCTGCGCGGGGTGGACGTGGTGCACGTGCCGACGACCCTGCTGGCGATGGTGGACGCGGCGGTCGGCGGGAAGACCGGCATCAACACCGAGGCCGGCAAGAACCTGGTGGGCTCGTTCCATCAGCCGCTGGCGGTGCTGGTCGACCTGGCGACGCTGGAGTCGTTGCCGCGCAACGAGATCGTCGCCGGAATGGCCGAGATCGTGAAGGCCGGCTTCATCGCCGATCCGAAGATCCTCGACCTCATCGAGGCCGACCCCGAGGCGGCGCTGGATCCGACGGGTTCGGTGCTGCCCGAACTGATCCGCCGCGCGGTGATGGTCAAGGCCGAGGTGGTCGCCGCCGACGAGAAGGAGTCGCAGCTGCGCGAGATCCTGAACTACGGCCACACGTTGGCGCACGCCATCGAGCGGCGCGAACGCTACCGCTGGCGCCACGGTGCCGCGGTGTCGGTCGGGTTGGTGTTCGCCGCCGAATTGGGCAGGCTCGCAGGGCGACTCGACGACGAGACGGCCGACCGTCACCGCTCGATCCTGACCGCACTCGGACTGCCGGTGAGCTACGACGCCGACGCGCTGCCGCAGCTGCTGGAGTACATGGCCGGGGACAAGAAGACCCGCTCGGGCGTGCTGCGGTTCGTGGTGCTCGAGGGGTTGGCCAAGCCGGGCCGGCTGGAGGGGCCCGATCCGGCGCTGCTGGCGGCGGCCTACTCGGAGATCGGAACCCGCTGATGGCCAAGGTCAACGTGTTCAACGGACCCAACCTGGGCCGGCTGGGCAAGCGGCAGCCCGAGGTCTACGGCAGCACCACCCACGACGACCTGGTGGCGCTCGTCGAGCGGGAGGCCACCGAGCTGGGCCTGGACGTGATGGTGCGGCAGACCGACAGCGAGGCCGAGTTGTTGGGGTGGGTGCACGACGCGGCCGACGCGAAGGAACCCGTCGTGCTCAACGCCGGCGCGCTGACCCACACGTCGGTGGCATTGCGCGACGCGTGCGCCGAGCTGACGGCCCCGCTGATCGAAGTGCACATCTCCAACGTGCATCGGCGCGAGGAGTTCCGGCACCACTCCTACCTCAGCGGCGTGGCCACCGGCGTCATCGTCGGCCTGGGCGTGCAGGGGTACGCGTTGGCCCTGCGATACCTGGCCGGTCGCGACTAGGACTGCTCGCGGCTGCGCTCCGTGGCGGGCTCGGAGCCGGTCTCGGTGCGCTCCGTCTCGGTCGTGTGGTCCTCGTCGGGGTAGTTGCCCGCGTTGACCGCCGCGAAGACGTCGGTGTCGGCCCGGTCGCCGTCCTCGCCACGCCGCTGCACCGGAGGGGCCTTGCGGTCGACGAGTCCGCGTCCCAGTGCCACACCGGCGATCGCGAAGACGAACATCAGCAGCGCGGTGAACGCCGCGAAGGTGGTCACCTCGTTGAGCAGGCCCTGGGCGTAGAGGTTCTCGTAGAACAGCGAGATGAACCACGCGACGAACCCGCTGACGATGCCGGCGAAGAGGCCGCCGAGCAGCCAGGTCATCGCCAGGTCGCCCCGGCGGTCGGGATCCGGGTTGGCGCGGGCGTCCGCGCGGCCGTCGGCCAGACCCCACACGAAGGCGGCGATGGCGAACACCGCCACCAGCAGAATGCTGATCCACAGCGCCTGACTCTCCATCAGGTTGATCAGGGCTCCCTGGAGCAGGCGGACGATGACCATCAAGGCGGCGAACACCAGTCCGCGCAGCAACCACTTGCTCATGGGGGCACAGCGTAGCGAGTACCGTCAGGCGCTGTGACGATTTCCCAGCGCAGGGCGCGCCTGCGTCGCCGACTGGCCGCCGCGGATCTGGACGCGATGTTGGTAACGGACCTGGTGAACGTCCGATATCTGTCCGGTTTCACCGGCTCGAACGCCGCTCTTCTCATCCGCGCCGACCACGAGATTCCGATGCTGGCAACCGACGGGCGCTACGTCACGCAGGCCGCGCAGCAGGCGCCCGACGCCGAGGTGGTCATCGAACGCGCGTGTGCGCCGCACCTGGCGGCGGTCGCCGCGGGGCTGGGAGTGCGGCGGCTCGGTTTCGAGAGCCACGTCGTCACGGTCGACAACCATGCGATGTTGGCGAAGGCCGCCGGTGACGTCGAGCTGGTCCGCGCGGCCGGCGCCGTCGAGGCGCTGCGCGAGGTCAAGGACGCGGGGGAGATCGCCCTGCTGCGGCTGGCCTGCGAGGCCGCCGACGCGGCGCTGACCGACCTGGTCGCCGCGGGCGGGCTGCGCGCCGGGCGCACCGAGAAGGAGGTCGGCCGCGACCTGGAGGCACGGATGCTCGACCACGGCGCCGACGGGGTGTCCTTCGAGACGATCGTGGCCGCTGGCGCCAACTCCGCGATCCCGCACCACCGTCCGACCGAGGCCGTGCTCGCCGCGGGCGACTTCGTGAAGATCGACTTCGGCGCGCTGGTGGGCGGTTACCACTCGGACATGACGCGGACGTTCGTGCTGGCTCCGGTGGCCCAGTGGCAGCGCGACGTGTACGACCTGGTCGCGACGGCGCAGCGGCACGGCCGGGAGGCGTTGGCGCCGGGGGTGTCCCTGTCCGGGGTGGACGGGGCGTCGCGGCAGGTCATCGCCGATGCTGGCTTCGCCGAACAGTTCGGGCACGGTCTCGGGCATGGTGTCGGGTTGCAGATCCACGAAGCGCCGGGAATCAGCGCGTCATCCGCCGGTACACTGCTTGCTGGCTCTGCGGTCACCGTGGAGCCCGGGGTCTATCTGCCCGGCCGTGGCGGTGTTCGAATCGAGGACACGCTGGTCGTGGGCAGTGACGACAACCCCACACCCGAGTTGCTGACCCGGTTCCCCAAGGAACTGGCAATTCTCTAAAGAGGCTAGGAGTAGTACCGCCGTGGCATCGACCGCCGACTTCAAGAATGGGCTCGTCCTGCAGATCGATGGCCAGCTGTGGCAGATCACCGAGTTCCAGCACGTCAAGCCGGGCAAGGGCCCCGCGTTCGTGCGCACCAAGCTCAAGAACGTGCTGTCCGGCAAGGTCGTCGACAAGACCTACAACGCCGGCGTGAAGGTCGAGACCGCGACCGTCGACCGCCGCGACGCCACCTACCTGTACCGCGACGGCGCCGACTTCGTGTTCATGGACTCCGAGGACTACGAGCAGCACCCCCTGCCGGAGACCCTGGTCGGCAACAACGCCAACTACCTGCTCGAGAGCATGCCCGTGCAGATCGCCTTCCACGACGGCGCGCCGCTGTACCTGGAACTGCCGGTGTCGGTGGAGCTGCTCGTCGCCAACACCGAACCCGGGTTGCAGGGCGACCGGTCCAGCGCGGGCACCAAGCCGGCGACGATGGAGACCGGCGCGGAGATCCAGGTGCCGCTGTTCATCAACACCGGTGACAAGCTCAAGGTGGACACGCGCGACGGTAGTTACCTCGGTCGCGTGAATGCCTGAGCATGGCTGACCGTCGCGGCGACCGCGGTCGCCATCAAGCGCGCAAGCGGGCGGTCGACCTGCTGTTCGAGGCCGAGGCCCGTGGCATGACCCCGGCCGAGATCGCCGAGGGCCGGACGACGCTGGCCGAGGGCGACGCCGAGCTGTCGACCCTGAACCCCTACACCGTCACCGTGGCGCACGGTGTCACCGAGCACGCCGCCCACGTCGACGACCTGATCTCGGCCCACCTGCAGGGGTGGACGCTGGACCGGCTGCCCGCGGTGGACCGGGCAGTGCTGCGGGTCGCGGTGTGGGAGCTGCTCTACGCCGACGACGTACCCGAGCCGGTCGCGGTCGACGAGGCCGTGGAGCTGGCCAAGAGCTTGTCCACCGACGAGTCGCCGGCGTTCGTCAACGGCGTACTGGGCCAGGTCATGCTGGTGACGCCTCAGATCCGCGCGGCGGCTGCCGCGGTGCGAGCCGAGCCGGAAGCCGCTCAGGAACCCACCCAGGCGCCGTAGGCAGGCCTGCGACTCCCCGACGTTCCGTAGGTCGCGCACACCTGGGACCTAGGCTGTCGGCGTTGACTGGGCACATGAGTCGCGAAATCACCTCCGGTGCAGGGCTGTCGTCGTCGTTCTCGACGGGGACACCGACGCCGGCTGTCAGCTCGCTCGCAGGTTGCTCGCCGATGGGTGCCGCGTGGCGGTGATCGGTCGCCATGCCGCCGGTCTGGTCCGCGTGACGCACGGTCACCGTGCCGAGCGGGCGCTGGCCATCGCGGGCGACGTTGCCGATCACCGGCAGTGGACGCAGATCGTGCAGCGGGTCTCCGAACGGTTCGGGGGTGTGGACACCATCGTGCGCCCCCAGGCCGCGGCGATGCGCGCCGTCGCCTGACCCGTCCGGCAGCCGCTATCCCTCCGTCTCGTGTCGTTGGCGTTCTCGTCGGACGCGGTCGGCCCGGTCCTGGGCGCGGGTGGTTCTTCGGCGGGGCATGGTCAGGCCTTCGATGTGTGGCGATGGTCTGCCGGCCGTCGTGACGGACGCAGTGGGTCTGGACAGTTCCGGGAACAGCAGTCGGCTGCCGGGTGTGGTGACGAATTCTTGGCCGTCGGGTGCGGTCCAGATGACCGTGCCGTCGTCGAGTTGTCTTTCGCACCAACCCTTCTCACCGCCCCAGAAGGTCTTGAGCAGGTGGTGGTGACGGCAGACGCATTTCAGGTTGGACGCCGCGGTCGGGCCGTGCGGCCACGGAATCGTGTGGTCGATGTCGGTTTGGCTGGCGGGTACGCGGCAGCCCGGGAAGCGGCACGTCATGTCGCGGGCGCGGATGAAGTCGGCGAGTTTCTTCGACGGTCGGTAGTGGTTCTCCGGTGGGGCTTGTCCGGGGTGGGTGATCGGCGTGATCGTGGCTCCGATGGCGGCCCGGCAGGCGATCGCGCCGGGCAGGAACTGGCCGCCCATCATCGCCGCGGGCCGCAGCGTCGAGAAGTATCCGGCTGGCGGGGTGAGCGCTTCGGTCAGTGTGAGATCGCGTAAAGGCTTGTCGGACAAACGTGGTTGCTCGCCGTCGAGGGCGGCACGCTCGTCGGGCTGGCTATCCGGTCGCGGTGCGGGGGTCTCGGGGCTCGGCGCCGGTGGCCCGGGCTCCGGCTCGGGTGCCGAATCCGGGTCGGCCAGTGTCTCTTCTGAGGCGATGACGTAGACCACCGTCCCGGCTGCGGGTGGGTTTTGCGCGGCGGGGCAGTCGTCGGAGCCGCACAGGCAGACCAGGCGGTCCGCACCTCGCCCGATGGCGCCGTGGGCGTCGGCGCGGCGTTGGGCCTTGGTGCGGGGGTCTGCGGGGCAGACGGTGGCGGCGTAGAGGTCCAATCGTTGGTTGAACGCCTTGGCGTCGGTGACGAACAACGTGGACAACAGGGTGGCGAACCCGCTGCCGTCCTCGACGGTGAGCTCCACCGATCGGTCCCGGGCCTTGGTCTGGGTGCGACGCACCGCCTGCGGGTCGACCCGGGCCACGGCGTCGTCGACGGTCTGCTCCAGCGCGTGGACCGACATCGCCTCACCGGCACACAGCGCCGCGGCCAACTCTGCGTCCAACGCGCGCAGGGCGTCCGGGTCGACCACCAGGGCGCCGCGCTGCACGACGGTCTTCACCACCGCATAGGTCACCGCACCCTCGGCGAAGACGGCGGCCACCTTCGGGAACCGCTCGTGCAGGGCGACGGCGATCAGCAGTTGGTTGCCCGCCGCGCCGGCGGTGATGCACAGCGCGGCGCCGACGTGGGCGGCGACTGCGTCGAAGTTGTCCAGGCACCATTGGTCGCGGCTGGCCGACCCGGACAACCCGTAGGCGTGATCGAGCATGCCGGCCATGGCGGCGACCTTGCGGGCGCAGGCGGCGTTCTCGGCCCGCGCGGACGCAGAGACCGCGACGGCGCCCGTCGCGCCGGACGGTGCGTCCACCAGATCGTCGAACATGAACCCAATCTAAGCCGGGGGTCCGACGAAAAGTGTTCTGCCGCAGGCGTTCTGTGGATGAATTCCGGACTGTGGACAACCCCGTCAGGAAGCCGCAATTCGTCGGTGGGGAGTGCTAGCGCCTCATCACGCTGGCTGTGAGGAACTCAGCGCCCGTCGGCCAATTCCCAGGTTCGCGACGTAGCGTCGCGTGGTGCCAACGCCAGCCCACACCCCGCTTACCCTGCAGGTCGCGGTCGAATCGTGGCAGGTGGATCCCGTCGCGCTGCTGCTCGTCGTGATCTTGGGCGCCGGTTATGCCTGGTGCCGCAAGACGGCCCGCGCCGCCGCGCCGCCCGACCGCGCGCCCGGGTACTGCTTCACCGCCGGCCTCCTCACGTGGGCCCTCGTGACATCGAGCGCGATCGCCGTGTATGCGCCGGTGCTGTTCTGGATGCGTTCGCTCCAGGTGCTCGCCCTGTTGTTCGTCGTCCCGTTCCTCCTCGCCCTCGGCAAGCCCGTCACCACACTGCGGGCGGCGCTGACGGAGGAAGGCCAACACCGGGTGGACCGAATGCTCGCCTCCCGGGTCTGCCGGGTCGCGGCGTCTCCGCTGTGCACGTCGGCCGCGATGCTCGGGCTGCCGTGGCTGCTGTACCTGACACCCTGGTACGTCGCCTCGATGACGGGCATCGTCGGAGTGCTGACTCGAGTGGTGTTGGTGGTGGTGGGTTTTGGCTACTACTACGCGCGGGTGCAGAGCGATCCGGTGCCCCGACGCTACCCGCCGCTGCTCTCGGTCGGCATCAGCGTCGTGGAGTCCCTCGGCGACGGACTGTTGGGCCTGGTGCTGTGGCTGGGCCCGCTCATCGCCGCGGGCTACTATGCCGGGCTGCAACGGGATTGGGGGCCTAGCCCGAGGACCGATCAGTCCGTCGGCGCGGGCATTCTCTGGATCGTCGGCGACGTGCTCGGGGTCCCGTTCCTGGCCGTCCTGTTCCGGCGGTTGTCCAGCCACGAGAAGTCCCGAGCCCGAGAAGTCGACGCCGAGATCGAGGAAAAGACCGATGAGGCCGAGCCCTCACTGTGGTGGGAGGCCGACCCGCAGCTCAATCAACGCTTCCGGCGAGGCTAGAACGTACTCATCGGCCGCACGCTGTTGGCTAGGTCGACCAGTGCGTAACGGTGTTCCTGCGTCGGTGCCACGCGCGAGAGCCCGCGCAGTGAGGCCTCCACGCCAAGCCGCAGGCCATGCTCGGTGAAGGGAAAGCCGAGGATGTGATTGGTGCTCGCCTCGTTGTCGGCCAACCAGTCCATCGCCGTTCCGAGCACCAGGGCACGGATCTGTAGCACTCGGGGTTCTGTGTCGGGCAGCACCTCGACCCGTCGTGCGGCGTCGCGGATCTGCTGTTCGGTGATCTCGCTTCCCGAACGGCCGGACAGCAACGTCACGGCGCTGGTCAGCCGCGCCGTGGTGAAGTGGCGAGACGTCGGCGGCACCTGGTCGAGCGTGGTGACGGCCTCGGCGCGCAGACCGTCGGCGGATTGCGCACGCGCCAAACCGAATCCGGCCGAGATGATGCCGTTGTCGGTGTTCCACACCGTCTTGTAGAACCGGCGCTCGTCGGCCGACCCGGACAGCTCCGCCGTCGCGGCCAACGCCAGTTTGGGCGCCAGCTCACCAGGCAGCGTGTCCAACACCTCGGTGAAGTGCTTGGTGGCGGATTCGTAGTCGGCAGAGAGCAATTCGGCCACGGCTCGGAACCACGTCAGGCGCCACATCCAGCCCACCCGCTCGCCCAGATCGTCGAGCTTGCGGTTGGCCTTGGCCACGTCGCCCAGATCGAGCAACGCCCGCACCTCCATCAACGGAAGTTCCACCGACTCCGACAGGTCGACGCCGCCGTCGGAGTCCAGAGACCCGTAGCGGGCCGCGCGCAGCGAATCGAGAGTCTGCACGGGCTGACTCAGCACCGTCGCCGACAGCACCGCGGCGCCGACGTCGGCGGGGTCGACGAGCGGAACCTGCAGCGCCCGAACGATTTCCTGCGCAGTGAGCTTCTCCGAGTGCACCTGGCCGTCGAGGTAGACGTCGGTGTGTGCGACGAGCAGGTCCACGCCGAACGTCGAACGCGACGGGCTGAACACCGCCGACAGGCCGGGCCGTGGCACGCCCGTGTCCTGGGCCACCACCTCACGCAGCACGCCGATGAGCTGACCGGACATCTCCTCGGCGCTGGAGAACCGGCGCCGCGGGTCGGGGTCGATCGCCCGTTGCAGGAGGCGCCCGAACGAATCGTATTTCAGCAGTGTGGGATCGCCCTCGGGCAACCCGTCGTCATAGCGACCGTTGCGGGTGCGCAACGCCAGCGTCAGCGCCGCCAGGGTACGGCCGACGGTGTAGATGTCGGTGGCGATGGTCGGTCCGGTCTTGACGATCTCGGGGGCCTGGTAACCCGGTGTGCCGTAGAGGAACCCGTAGGAGTTCAACCGCGACACCGCGCCGAGGTCGATCAGCTTCAGCTGCTCCTCGGTCACCATGATGTTCTCGGGTTTGAGGTCGTTGTACACCAGGCCCATCGAATGCAGATAGCCCAGGGCGGGCAGGATCTCCAACATGTAGGCGATGGCCTGGGCGACCGGAAGCTGGTGTCCCCTGGCCTGTTTGAGCGACGTTCCGCCGACGTACTCCATCACGATGTAGCCGACGGGGTCGCCGTTCTTGTCGTCGTGCTCGACGAAGTTGAAGATCTTGACGATCCCCGGGTGGGTCACCTCGGCGAGGAACTGGCGTTCGGCCATGGCGATCGATTGCGCCTCGGCGTCACCGGAGTGCACCAGGCCCTTGAGCACCACCGGCCGGTCGTTGACGTTCTTGTCGAACGCCAGGTAGATCCAGCCCAGACCACCGTGGGCGATGCAACCCTTGATCTCGTACTGGTCGACGACCATGTCGCCCGGGCTCAGCTGCGGCAGAAAGGAATACGGGCTGCCGCAGTGTGGGCACCAGCCCTCGGAGAGGGCCTCGCCGTCAGACGTCGAACGACCGACCGGCTTGCCGCAGTTCCAGCAGAACCGCTTGACCTCGGCGACCACCGGATCGGTCATCAACGCTTCCAGCGGGTCGCGTTCCGGTACGCGCGGCACCTCGACCAGACCGCCGCCGAGCCGTCGAATCGGCGACCACTGCCGCGTCAGCATGGTCATCTGTTCGTGCGGCTCGGTCTCGACGCTGCCCACCGACGTGCCTTCGGAGTCGTCGAAGTTCGGCCGGAAGACGGCCTGGGTGGCCATCGGTCGCATCGTCGCCAAGGAGTCGTAGCTCATCGCGTCGGCGGGCTGGGTGCCGGGATAGGCGTCGTCGTGCTCTTCATGGGCGCTCATTGGGCTTCATACCTCGGCGAGGGCGGCGAGGGTGCCGGTCCGAGCACCGTCAACCACTTGCGGTACAACGTGTTCCACGTGCCGTCGCGGCGGATGCGTTCCAGGGTGCCGTTGACGAAGCGGACCAGGCCGGTGTTCTCCTTGTTGATCCCGATGCCGTAGGGCTCCCTGGCCATCGACGGTCCGACGATGTGCAGATACGGGTCCTGGCTCACCAGGCCGGCGAGGATCGAGTCGTCGGTGCTCACGGCGTCGACCTGGCGCTGCTGCAGGGCGACCAGGCAATCGGCCCACGTGACCACCTCGACGATGACCGGCGGCGGGTTGACCTGCCGGACGCGCTCCAACGAGGTCGTCCCCGCCACGGCGCAGACCCGCTTGCCGGCGAGATCGGACGCCTGGGCGATCGGCGAGTCGCGGGGCGCCAGGATTCTCTGGGTAGCCGCCAGGTACTCGGTGGAGAAGTTCACCAGTTCCTTGCGCGCACAGGTGATGCTCATCGTCTTGACGACGATGTCGACCTGGTTGTTCTGCAGCGCCGCGATGCGGTCGGCCGAGGAGAGGATGCGGTACTCGACCTGTGACGGCGTGCCGAAGATGTCCCTGGCGACCTCCCCGGCGATGTCCACGTCGAATCCGGTGATCTCGCCGGTGATGGGGTCGCGGAAGCTCAGCAGGTTGCTGCCGATGTCGAGCCCCACGATGAGCCTGCCCCGGTTGCGGATGTTCATGACGGCGTCGTCGGCTTCGGCCTTGGTGGTGAACGGCCGCAGGCTCGCCGTGCACCCGCCGTAACCCTCGTCGTCGTCCTCGGCGTCTGGCGGCAGCGCGGGCAGCGGCGGAGATTCCTGCATGCCCGCGGGCGTCGGGGGTGCGAGGGTCACGCTCGGCACGTCGTCCACGGGCGCGGTCTGGCTGCAGCCGGCCACCGTCATCACCGCCACCGCTGCCGCCAGGAAGCTCTTCGCGCGAGCGCTCATCGGTACTCACTCAACCTCGGCCACAGCCCCAACGCCACCGCGATCGCCGCCATGATGCTGAGCACCGCTGCGCCGACCGTCGCCCCCGACAGCACCCGGCGGGCGTTGACGATGTCGTTGCGCAACTGCTGGCGGCTCTCCTCGATGCCCTTGGTCAGCGCCGCGTCGAGCTTGTCGAACGCCGGCGTCGAATCGTCCTCGCCGGTGCCGAGGGCGACCTGGGTGGCGGCCTGGTAGTTGCCCACCGCGATGTAGGCGTTGATCCGGTCGTCGGCCGCGCGCCACCGCCGCAGAAGTGTTTCGGCGTCGGCGAGGTCGGACTTGTCGATGGCGTCCTTGCGGTCCAGGTAGCCGGCGAGCTGTTGCTGCATGGTGTCGATGCGCTGGTAGTACGACTGCTTGCGGACGCCCTCGTCGCCACGGCGGATCAACGACAGCGTCTCGTCGGCCCGCGCCTGCTGGGCGGTGATGGCCATGGTCGTGACGGTCTTGAGCGACTCCGCGGCGGTGCTCTTGGCGCTGCGGCTGTCGGCGGTCGAGATGGCCAGCGCGGTGCCCACCCAGATGATCATCACGAGCACCGCGATCCCGCCGGCGACGAAGCCGACGTTCACGCGGCGGCGGGTGCGCCGGGCCAGCCACCGGTTGGCGAACGCACCGAACATCAGGGTCGCGAGGACGACCAGGATGACGGGGGCGGGTATGCGTGTCGAGGCGGTGGTCTCGGTGTCGACCTGCTTGCTGGTCTCCTCGTAGAGGCGTTGGGCGTCGGGCAAGATCTGCGTCTGCATCAGAGACGACGCCTCCGACAGGTACGACGACCCGACGGGGTTGCCCGCACGGTTGTTGGTGCGGGCGGTCTCGACGAGACCGGTGTAGACCGCGAGTTCGGCGTTGACCCGACCGAGGAGTCGGATCATGTCGTCGTCGGTGAGGCCGCTGGAGGCTCGGGTCACCGCCACCGAGGCGTCGGTGATCGCCTGCTCGTAGCGCTGACGGACGGCGCGCGGCTCGGCGCCGGAGATGAACGCCGTCGCGGCGGCGGCGTCGGCGACGGACAGGGTGGTGTACAGCTGGCCCGCTGCGAACGCCAGCGGCTCGGTGTGGTCGAGCACGTTGGACAGCGCCTGCTGGCGGTCGTTGATGGTGGTCGAGGTCGCGAACGCACACGCGATGACCATGGCGGCGAGCACGATGCCGATGGTGAGGATGCGGCCGGGGGTGGTCCAGAGGAACCACCAGCGCGGGTGCGCTGGTTTGGTCTGCGAGCGCGACGCAAGGGGCTCGGTGGAAGGATGCGCCAACTCCACGGTCACCTGTGCGCGGACCTCTGCTTTCGGTCTACATTCCCGACTCGTCAACTGTAAAGGAATTCTAAGAGCAGGGGGCGGGACGCGCGGGGCAAACCGCCTATCCTGGGACGGTGCGCGGTGACGGTGACGGCTGGGTCAGCTCGACGGATGGTTCGCACTTCTGGGGTCTGCACGGTGCCGCCGGTCTGCTGCTGCGTGCGCCACGGCCGGACGGACGGGCCGCGGTGCTCCTTCAACACCGCGCGCCGTGGAGTCATCAGGGCGGCACGTGGGGCTTGCCCGGCGGTGCCCGCGACAGCCACGAGACCGTTGAGCAGGCCGCCGTCCGCGAGGCGCAGGAGGAGGCCGGGCTGAGCGCCGATCAGCTGGTGGTCCGGCGCGAGGTCGTGACCTTCGAGCCGCACGGGGTGTCGTGGACCTATACGACCGTCATCGCCGACGCCCCGGAACCCCTGCACACCGTGCCCAACCGCGAGAGTTCCGAGCTGCGCTGGGTTCCCGAGGACGAGGTGGCGGACATGCCCCTGCACCCGGGGTTCGCCGCCAGCTGGGAGCGGCTGCGCAACGAGTCGGCGTCGTTGCCGTTCGAGGTCAGTCGCGAGACGTAAGCCCGGCGACCAGCTCCTTGGCCGCCGCGGTTGGATCCTCGGCCGCGGTGATCGCCCGCACCACCACGATCCGGCGCGCACCCGCTTCGAGCACGTCGGGCAGCCGCTCCAGGTCGACCCCGCCGATCGCGAACCACGGCGCCTGCGTCTTGCGGTCGGCAGCCGCCCGGACCAGCTCCAGACCCGCGGCCGGCCGGCCCGGCTTGGTCGGCGTGGTCCAGCAGGGGCCGACGCAGAAGTAGTCGATCTCCCCGTGGTCGGCGTCCGCGACGGCCGCGTCGACCTGACCGGGGTCGTGGGTGGACCGCCCGATGACGACGTCCGGCCCGACGACGTCCCTGGCGACCGACAGCGGGAGATCGTCCTGGCCGAGGTGCAGCACGTCGGCCCCGGCGGCGCGCGCCACGTCGGCGCGGTCGTTGACCGCGAACAGTGCCCCGTGCCGTCGCGCCGCGTCGGCGAGGATCTCCAGGGCCGCCAGCTCGGCGCGGGCCTCCAGCGGGCCGAACTCCTTCTCGCCCGGCGAGCCCTTGTCCCGAAGTTGGATGACGTCGACGCCGCCTGCCAGGGCCGCGTCGGCGAACTCGGCGAGATCACCACGTTCGCGGCGGGCGTCGGTGCACAGATAGAGCCGGGCTGCCGCCAGACGGCGACGACGGTCGTGAGACATGACGCGAACGTTAGCGAGTGTGAGTAGTCTCGGCTAGGAAGAGCTAGACACGCGGGAGTCCCGATGCCGGGGGCTGAGAGTGGGTGCGATCACCCTGACCGTCACACCTGATCCGGGTCATGCCGGCGTAGGAAGGATGGGTCGTGGACGTCAACGGTGCCACGGGCACACTCGCCGTGATCGGCGGCGGCGTCATCGGATTGGCGGTCGCCCGGCGGGCGGCCTGCGACGGCTGGGCGGTGCGGGTTCACCGGGCCGACGCTCCCGGGGCCTCCTGGCTCGCGGGCGGGATGGTGGCCCCGCTCGGCGAGGGCTGGCCCGGCGAGGAGCGGTTGCTGCAGATCGGACTTGCCTCGCTGCGCATGTGGCACGAGGACTTCCTGGACGGGTTGCCGCCGGAGGTCGTCACCGCCAGGGAGTCACTGGTGGTGGCCGTCGACCGCGCCGACGCCGTCGACCTGTCGACCATCTCTGAATGGCTTGCCGCGCAGGGGCATCCGGTGCAGACGACCACTTCGGCGCGCGAGCTGGAACCGCTACTCGCCCAGGGCATCCGGCACGGGTTCACCGCAGGTGCGGAATTGGCGGTCGACAACCGGGCCTTGGTTGCCGCACTCGCGGACCGATGTGAGGCGCTCGGCGTCTCGTGGGCGGGTCCGGTTCGGTCGTTGGACGAGGTGCGCGACGCCGACCTGGCGGTGATCGCCAACGGCGTGGACGCTCCCGCGCTGTGGCCCGGACTGCCGATCCGGCCGGTCAAGGGTGAGGTCTTGCGGCTTCGGTGGCGGCGTGGGTGCATGCCGTTGCCGCAGAGGGTTATTCGGGCCAGGGTGCACGGCAGGCAGGTCTACCTGGTGCCGAGGCCAGACGGTGTCGTGGTGGGCGCGACGCAGTACGAGCACGGCAGGGACACCGCACCGACGGTCGCCGGGGTGCGTGAACTGCTCGACGACGCGTGCGAGGTCGTGCCGGCGCTGGGTGAGTACGAGCTCGCCGAGACCGCGGCGGGTTTGCGTCCGATGACGCCGGACAATCTGCCGCTGGTCGGCAGGCTCGACGACCGAACGCTGGTGGCCGCGGGCCACGGTCGGTCCGGTTTCCTGTTGGCGCCGTGGACCGCTGAAACGGTCGCGGCCGAGTTGAGGGTAGGTGTGCGCGCGTGAGGATCGTCGTGAACGAGGAATCCGTCGAGATCGACGACGGCGCGTCGGTGACGCAGCTGCTGTCGCACCTCGACATCCCGGAGAAGGGAATCGCGGTCGCCGTCGACTGGGCGGTGGTGCCGCGCTCGGAGTGGCACTGCGGGCTCACCGACGGCGCGAGGGTCGACGTGGTCACGGCGGTGCAGGGTGGCTGACGCGCTGACCATCGCGGGTCGCACCTTCGGGTCGCGGCTCATCCTCGGCACGGGCGGTGCAGCCAACCTGGCAGTGCTGGAGGACGCTCTGATCGCATCGGGAACCGAGCTGACGACCGTCGCCATGCGCCGGGTCGACGCCGAGGGCGGCACCGGTGTGCTGGACCTGCTGACCCGACTGGGCATCATGCCGCTGCCCAACACGGCCGGGTGCCGTGGTGCCGCCGAGGCGGTGCTGACCGCTCGACTGGCTCGCGAGGCGTTGGGCACCGACTGGGTCAAGCTCGAGGTGGTCGCCGACGAGCGCACCCTGCTTCCCGACGGCGTCGAATTGATCCGCGCCGCAGAGCAGCTCGTCGACGACGGGTTCGTAGTCCTGGCCTACGCCAACGACGACCCGGTGCTGGCTCGGCGTCTCGAGGACGTCGGGTGCGCGGCGGTGATGCCGCTGGGCTCGCCAATCGGGACGGGTCTGGGCATCGCCAATCCGCACAACATCGAGATGATCGTCGAGCGCGCGGGCGTGCCGGTGATCCTCGACGCGGGCATCGGCACCGCGAGTGACGCCGCCCTGGCGATGGAACTCGGGTGCGATGCCGTCCTCTTGGCGACGGCCGTCACCCGGTCGGCCGACCCGCCCATGATGGCCGCGGCAATGGCCGCGGCGGTCACGGCGGGCAGGCTGGCTCGAGGCGCTGGCCGGATACCCAAGCGGTTCTGGGCTCAGGCGTCGAGCCCGGCGATGCAGCGCTCGTGAACCGGTACGTCGCGCTCGGCTCGTCGATGGCCGCTGGTCCGGGATTGCGGCCCAGGGCGGCGGACGCTCCCCGATTCTCCGGGCGCTCGGCGGTCAACTATCCCCACCTGGTCAGCCAGCGCCTGCCGTATGACCTCGTCGACGTGACGTTCTCGGGTGCCACCACGGCTCGTGTGCTGTCCGAATCCCAGCGGGGCGCGCCCCCGCAGGTCGACGCGCTCGACGGCTCGGAGACCCTGGTCACCGTGACCATCGGCGGCAACGACGTCGGTTACGTTCCGCTGCTCTTCGCCGCCGGTCTGACCCGCTGGGTGCGCTCGGTGCCGATCGTCGGCGCCATGGTGCGCGGTCGGCTCGACCTCGCCGAGCGCGAGGACGCCTTGGCCGAGGTGCGCGACTCACTCGTCGCGGTCGGCTCGGAGGTGCGCCGCCGAGCCCCGGCGGCGCGCGTCCTCTTCGTCGACTACTTGACCCTGTTGCCGCCCAGCGGAGTTCGTGCGGACCCGCTGCCGGAGGACGCGTGCGAGACGGCCCGGCAGATCGCTGCCACGTTGGAGCGGCTGACCGCCGACGCGGCGGCCGCCACCGGCTGCGAGGTGATCACGGCTGCGGCCGCGAGCCGCGAGCACCACGCCTGGTCGCGCGATCCGTGGACGACGAGGTTCGGCCTGCCCGTACCTGGCCGGGCGGCACCCCTGCATCCCAATGCGGCGGGGATGCGCGCGGTGGCCGATTTGATCGTGGCTCGACTGACCTGACGCCCTGCGTTTGCGTGAACTGTCATCCAATGACGATGATGGCGTGATGGCCGTGTGGTTGTCGCCGCTGCAGGGACGCACCTGGTTGAGCTACATGAGCGTCTACCACCGGCTGGAATACGAGATGAACCGCCACCTGCAGGCCGACTGCGGGCTGTCCTTCCCCGACTACACCGTGATGAACGCGCTGTCCGGGGCGCCGGGGCGGCGGATGAGGCTCTCTGCGCTGGCCACGATGATCGGTTGGGAGCGCAGCCGGCTGTCGCACCACCTGCAGCGGATGGCGGCCCGCGGTCTGGTCGACCGGGTGCAGTCCGACACCGACGGACGCGCGACCGACGCGTCGTTGACCGATCTCGGGATGCGGACGCTGCGGACGGCGGCGCCCAAGCACGTCGCGTGGGTGCGCAAGGTGTTCTTCGCCGGTCTGGACGACGACCAGGTCGAGGAGCTGGGTGATCTCCTCGACCTGGTCTACGGCACGATCCTGCGCGAGGGCACGCTGCCCCCGCCGGGGTGACCTATGTCTGGACTTCGCCGCCGTCGACGAAGAGTTCGCTGCCGGTCATGAAGCTGCTGGCGGGTGAGGCCAGGAACACCACCGCCGCGGCGACCTCGGAGGGTTGTCCGATGCGCCCCAGCGTGACGTCGGCGGTGAGGTTCTTCAAGAGCTCCGCCTCGCCGCCCGCGGGCGCGAGCCCGATGAGTCCCGGGGTCTCGATCGGACCGGGTATCAGGGTGTTGACCCGGATCCCGCGGTCGGCCAGTTCGGTGGCCCAGGTGCGGCCAAACGAACGGACGGCGGCCTTGGAGGCGGCGTACGCGCCGAACGCCGGGTTGCCTCGCGACGCCGCGGTCGAGCCCGCCAGGATGACCGAGGCGCCGCAATTGAGCAGCGGCAGCACCTTCTGCACCGTGAAGACCGTTCCGGCCACGTTGCGGTCGAAGGTGTCGTGGTAGTGCTCGGCGGTCAGGTCGGCCAGGGTGGCGAATTCGCCACCGCCGGCGTTGGTGAACACCGCGTCCAGACCGCCGCCGTGCGCGGTGATCGCGTCGACGACGGCGTCGAGCTGCGCGGGCTCGCTCACGTCGCTGCGGATGCCCGTCGCCGCTGCTCCGATCGACGCCACGGCGGCGTCGATCTTGTCCTGATTGCGGCCGGTGAGGAAGACGTGTGCGCCCGCCTCGGCCAGGGCCTGCGCCGACGCGAGGCCGATACCGGAGGTGCCCCCGGTGACGAGTGCGTTCTTGCCATCCAGTGATCCCATGACTTCTCCTTGCCCGTTCTTCCCCTGTATCAAGAGTCCGCCGTTTTGCGTGACATGTCAATCAACTGGCACGGTACCGAAGGTATTCCGCGCGGCGTGACTAACGTTGGGGCCATGCGGCGGAGATCACGGACGGTGGGGGCGGCCTTGACGGTCGCGGTGGTGGCGGCTGGCGTCGCCGGATGCGGTGCGGAGGGCGTGCCTGCGGAGTCCTCGAGCACTGAAACCGCCTCGTCGTCGGCCGAGGACTTCGCGGTGTCGTTGATGGATCGCGTCTCGACAGACGCGATGATGGCGCACCTCAAGAAGCTCCAGGACATCGCCGACGCCCACGGCGGCAATCGGGCCCTCGGCACGCCGGGGTACGACGCGAGCGTCGACTATGTCGTGCAGACCTTGCGGGACAAGGGTTTCGACGTGAAGACCGACGACTTCGAGGTCCGCATCCCGTTCGCCGACGAGCCGGTGGTGACCGTCGGCGGTCAGCGCGTCAAGGCTGCGCCGCTGAACTACACCGTGGGCACGCCCGAGGGCGGCGTCTCCGGCCGGTTGGTGCCGGCGCGCACCGGCCCGCGGCCCGGCTGCGTGGCCTCGGACTACGACGGCCTCGACGTCACGGGTGCGGTGGTCCTCGTCGACCGTGGCGCCTGCCCGTTCGGTGACAAGCAGGCCGTGGCGGCCGAACGCGGCGCGATCGCCGTCGTCGTCGCCAACAACGTCGACGGCGACGAGATCGGTGGCGGCACGCTGGGAGAGGACACCGCCGTGAAGATCCCGGCGGTCAGCATCTCCAAGTCAGACGGGGCCCGCCTGCGCGCGACGCCCGCCCAGACCACGGTCGCCCTGAACGCCGGGGTCCGCGTCGACCGCACGCGCAACGTCATCGCGCAGACCAAGACGGGGGCGACGGACAACGTCATCATGGCCGGGGCCCATCTCGACAGCGTGCCCGAGGGGCCGGGGATCAACGACAACGGATCGGGAGTGGCGGCCGTGCTCGAAACCGCCGTGCAACTTGGCAGTTCACCCGACGTGGCGAACGCCGTGCGCTTCGGATTCTGGGCCGCCGAGGAGGAGGGACTGGTCGGGTCCGCCGAATACGTCAAGACCCTCGACGAGGAGGCGCTCAAGGACATCGCCCTTTACCTGAACTTCGACATGCTGGCCTCCCCGAATCCCGGCTACTTCACCTACGACGGTGACCAGTCCGCACCCCCGACGCCGGACGTGCCCCGGGTGCCGGAGGGCTCGGCGGGCATCGAACGCCTGTTGTCGGCCTACCTCGACGACGCGGGCAAGGAGGCACGGGACACGGGCTTCGACGGGCGCTCCGACTACGACGGCTTCACCAAGGCAGGCATCCCTGCCGGCGGACTGTTCGCCGGAGCCGAGGACAAGAAGAGCGCCGACGAGGCGAAGATCTGGGGCGGTACGGCCGACGAGCCGTTCGATCCGAACTATCACAAGGACACCGACACCTACGATCACGTCGACCGTGACGCTCTCGACCTGCAGGGCAAGGGGGTCGCGTACGCGATCGGCGTCTACGCCAAGGATTCCGGTGGACGCAACGGCGTGCCGGTTCGCGACGACCGCACCCGGCACGTGGTGTCCGGATCGTGAAGACGGTACTGATCGCAGCCAGCCTCGTGCTGCTGATGGCCGGTTGCTCGTCGCAGAGCGCGCCGGCCCGCCCGGCTCCTCTGTCGGGTCGTGACCTGGCCGACCGGGTGACCGCCGACGGGATGTACGTCCACCTGCAGAAGCTCGCCGACGTCGCCAGCGCCAACGGCAACACCAGGGCCGACGGCACGCCCGGTTTCGACGCCAGCGTCGACTACGTCGCCCAGACGTTGCGCGACAAGGGTTTCGACGTCGAGACGCCCGAGTTCGACCGCCTCGCCATGACGTCGCCTGGTCGTCCGACCCTGGCCTTGCCTGGACGCAGCTTCCCCGTCGTCCAGGCCTCGCCGTTGGCGTCGACGCCGGCGGGCGGGCTCTCGGGCACGACGCTGCGGCCCCAGAAGGCGTCCGGTTGCACCGCCGCCGACTACGGCTCGGTGAACGTCCGCGGTGCCTTCGCCGTCGTCGACGACAAGGGTTGTTCGGTGGTCGACAAGCAGACCGCGGCGGTCGGCCGGGGCGCGATCGGCGTGCTCGTGGTGAGTGATCCCGGCGAGGGCGGCGCCCCGGCGGGCCTGTTCACGCCCGGGTACTACCAGCGGCTCACCTCGCCGGTCGCGGTGATCGACGACGCCGCGGACGCGGCGCTGCGACGCACGACCGCCGACGTGCGGCTCACGCTGGACGGCAAGAGCGCCGTCGTGAAGTCGCGAAGCGTGGTGGCCCAGACCAAGAGCGGCGACCCGCACAACGTCGTCGTCGCGGGCGCGCACCTGGACTCGGCACCGGACAGCCCCGGGCTCAACGACGACGGCTCGGGGGTCGCAGCGGTCCTGGAAACCGCAGTGCAGCTGGGGAGTACGCCGACGGTGACCAACGCGGTGCGATTCGTGTTCTGGGGCGCCAATGAGACCGGTCTGCAGGCCTCGTCGAAGTACGTGGCGGCCCTTGGCCCGACGGGGTTGGCCGACGTCGCCCTCTACCTCGACTTCGACATCCTGGGTTCGACGAATGCCGGCTTCTTCACCCTCGACGGTGACCAGTCCGGACAACCCAACCCGGATGTTCCCGCGGCGCGCGTGCCCGCCGGATCCGCCGGTCTGGAGCGCACACTGGCGGGATACCTCAACCTCGCCGGCGTCCGGCCCGCGGACCAACCGCTGGGCCTGACGAGCGACTACAGCGCCTTCCTGCGCGCCGGCATCCCCATCGGCGGCATCACGACCGGTGCGTCACAACGCAAGACCGCGACCCAGGCGCGGTTGTGGGGCGGTCGCGCCGGAGTGGCGTTCGACCCCAATTACCAACGTCGTGGTGACACGATCGACAACGTCGACCGGGCGACGCTGTCGACGACCGGTCCGGCCGTGGCATTCGCGGTCGGCACCTACGCCCAGAGCACCGAGGGGCCCAACGGAGTCCCGGCGAGAAACTAGCGGTCCAGTCTCAGAATCCTTGCGCGCGATGGTGATACAGCGCCGCGGGGTCAGCCAGTAGCGGTGCGAAGGCCAGTTCTGCGGCCCCGATCATCAGGGTGTCGGCACCGAGACTGGCGGGCACTATCCGGAGCATCTCCCGGGGTGCGCGCAGGCTGTGCCGCGCAATGACCGCGTCGAGCGCCTCGGGGGCCACCGACGGGAAGACGCTCAGGAATCCGCCGAGCACCACCAGGCCGGGGTTGAGCAGATTGACCACGTTGCCGAGTGCGATGCCGAGGTGGTGCGCCTGGCGTTCCACCGTCGTCGCCCGCACGGTGGAATCCTTCTCGTAGGTCTGCGATTGGCTGACCTCGGTCTCCAGGCATCCGATTGCGCCGCAATGACATTGCTTGGTGCCGCCGACGTAGGTGTGGCCGAGTTCCCCGGCGTAACCGGCCGCGCCGTCGAGCAACTGCCCGGCGACCACGACACCCGCGCCGATACCGCCGGCCCCTCCGTTGACGTAGACCATGTGCTCGGCGTTGGCGTGCTGACCGAACACGTGCTCGGCAATCGCGCCTAGGTTGGCGTCGTTGGCCGCGAAGGTGGGGAGTTGTGTTGCCGCGCAGAGCATGTCGCCGATGCGGGCGTCGTGCCAGTCGAGGTGTGGCGCCAGGCGAATCGTGGCTCCGGCGGCGTGCACCAGGCCGGGCACGGCGACGCCGACGGCGGTGACCGTGCACCCGGGGTCGAGTTGGCGCCGCAACCGGTCGATCATGTCGGCCGCGAGGTCGACGGTCTGTTCGGCGGTCAGCGCTCTCGGTGTGGCTCGCTTGGTGACCTCCAGGACGGCTCCGCCGAGCGTGACCAGGCCGATGGTGAGGGAGTCGACCTCGGGGTTGACCGCGATCGCGAGCGTTCCCGGGTGCGGGCGCACGACGGGGCTGGGCCTGCCGACCTGTGCCGACGCGGCCGGTCGGGTCTCTTCGATCAGTCGGTGCTCGGCGAGTTCCTCGACGAGGTCCTTGACCGTGGAGCGCGACAGTCCCGTGCGGCGGGTCAGCTCGGCCCGGCTCAGGCCGCGATGGCGGTGCACCAGCGTCAGCACTCCGGAGAGGTTGCGCCTGCGCACGTCGTCGGTGCTGGTGCCAATCCTTGCGACGCGGTTCACGGCGTTCCTCCCCTCGACGAATTCGACCCGTTGACAGTGGCGTAGACCACACTATAAGTTCGGGCGCTGAACAAATCCACCGGGTGTCGACCAGGAGGCAGAGATGTCCGTAGCCCAGTCCAGTGTTGCAATCGCCGACGGCATCACGCCGCAGCCGTCGGACAAGTTCTCCTTCGGACTGTGGACCGTCGGGTGGACCGCATCGGACCCCTTCGGCGTTCCGACCCGGCCCGAGGTCGACGCCGTCGAGGCGGTGGAGCGGCTCGCCGAGTTGGGTGCCTACGGCCTGACCTTCCACGACGACGACCTGTTTCCGTTCGAATCCTCCGACGCCGAACGCCGGCGGCGCATCGACCGGCTCGCCACTGCCCTGACGTCCACCGGCATGGTGGTCCCGATGGTGACCACGAACCTGTTCTCCCAGCCGGTGTTCAAGGACGGCGGGTTCACCAGCAACGACCGTTCGGTCCGGCGCTTCGCGCTGCGCAAGGTGCTGCGCAACATCGACCTGGCCGCCGAGCTCGGTGCCGAGACCTTCGTGCTGTGGGGTGGCAGGGAGGGCAGCGAGTACGACACCGCCAAGGACGTCCAGGCGGCCTTCGAGCGCTATCGCGAGGCGCTGAACCTGCTGTGCCAGTACGTCGTCGACAACGACTACGCCATGCGCTTCGCCATCGAACCCAAGCCCAACGAGCCCCGGGGCGACATCCTCCTGCCGACGGTGGGACACGCGCTGGCGTTCATCGAGACGCTGGCCCACCCCGAGATCGTCGGCGTCAACCCCGAGACCGGCCACGAGCAAATGGCCGGACTGAACTTCGTGCACGGCATCAGCCAGGCGCTCGACGCCGGCAAGCTCTTCCACATCGATCTCAACGGTCAGCGCGGGATCAAGTTCGACCAGGACCTCGTCTTCGGCCACGGAGACCTGGCCAACGCCTTCGCGCTGGTCGACCTGTTGGAGAACGGCGGCCCCGACGGCGGTCCGAGCTACCTCGGCCCTCGCCACTTCGACTACAAGCCCAGCCGCACCGAGGACACCGAGGGGGTGTGGTTCTCCGCGGCGGCCAACATGCGGATGTACTTGTTGCTCAAGCAGCGGGCGGCGGCGTTCCGTGCCGACCCGGAGGTTGCCGAGGCGTTGGCGCAGGCGCGGGTCGCGGAGTTGCGTCAGCCGACACTCGGCCCCGGTGAGACGTACCAGGATTTGCTGGCCGACCGCTCGGCGATGGAGGACTTCGACAGCCAATCCTTCTTCGGAGCAAGGGGATTCGGCTTCGTCCGGCTCAACCAGTTGGCCATCGAGCACCTGCTGGGCGCGCGCTGATGGCAGTGCGCGTCAAATTCTGGACGTGATGCACGTCACGCTATATGTTGTCGGCAAGAACAAATCGAGATTTGGGGAGCAATCCATGAAGCGAGTGCCATCGATGGTGTTTGCCGTAGTCGTCGGCGCGGGCCTGGCGCTGACCGGCTGCAGCAGCAGCGGCAGTGGCGGCGACGGTGCAGGAGGCGGCGGCGGTGACGCCAAGGCTCAGGGCAAGATCGGCGTGATCCTGCCCGACACCAAGTCCTCGGTCCGGTGGGAGTCCAAGGACCGGCCCGCGCTCGAGGAGGCCTTCAAGGCCGCCGGCGTGCCCTACACGATCCAGAACGCCGAGGGCTCGGCGGACAACATGGCGACCATCGCCGACGGGATGATCGCCGACGGCGTCACCGTCTTGGCCATCGTCAACCTCGACTCCGACAGCGGCGCCGCCATCCAGCAGAAGGCGGCCAGCCAGGGCGTCAAGACCATCGACTACGACCGGCTGACCCTTGGTGGTTCGGCCGACGTCTACGTCTCCTTCGACAACAACACCGTGGGGCAGTTGCAGGGGCAAGGCCTGGTCGACTGCCTGGCGGGCAAGCCGTCGAACGTGGTGTTCCTCAACGGTTCTCCCACCGACAACAACGCCACCCTCTTCACCGCCGGTGCGCACTCGGTGGTCGACAAGACGCCGAGTGTGAAGATCGTCGGCGAGCAGTCGGTGCCAGACTGGGACAACGACAAGGCCGTCACCATCTTCGAGCAGATGTACACCGCGGCCGACGGTCGCATCGACGGCGTCTACGCCGCCAACGACGGGCTCGCCGGCTCGGTGATCTCAATCCTCGAGAAGAACGGCCGGGCCGGACAGGTACCGGTCACCGGGCAGGACGCGACCGTCGAGGGGTTGCAGAACGTGCTCGCCGGCACGCAGTGCATGACCGTCTACAAGTCGGCGAAGGAGGAGGCCGGCGCCCTGGCGAAGGCGGCCATCGCGCTGGCCAAGGGCGAGTCGGTCGACGCACCAGGAAAGTCGCGCGACGACAAGGGAAATCGCGACGTCCCGTCGGTTCTGCTGACCCCGAAGTCGATCACCAAGACCAACGTGGACGTCGTGCTCGAGGACGGCGGCCAGTCCAAGGACGAGGTGTGCGCGGGCCAGTTCGCCCCCATGTGCAGCGCGGCGGGGCTCTGACGCGCCGATGACCGAGCCCATCCTCGAACTGCGGAGTGTCAACAAGAGTTTCGGCATGGTGCACGTCCTGCGGGACGTCGACTTCGCGGTGTACCCCGGCGAGGTGACGGCACTCGTCGGCGACAACGGGGCGGGCAAGTCGACGCTGGTGAAGGCCATCGCCGGAATCCACCCGATCGACAGCGGGGAGTACCTGTTCGACGGTCAGCCGGTGACCGTGCACGGCCCCAACGACGTTGCCGCCCTTGGTGTCGAGGTGGTCTACCAGGATCTCGCGCTGTGCGAGAACCTCGACATCGTCTCCAACATGTTCCTCGGCCGTGAATTGCGTCAGCGCGGCGTGCTCGACGAGGCGCGGATGGAGACCATGGCGCGTCAGGCGCTTGCGTCGTTGTCGGTGCGCACCGTGAAGTCGGTGCGCCAGACCGTCTCCAGTCTGTCGGGCGGCCAACGGCAGACCGTCGCGATCGCCAAGTGCGTGCTGTGGAACTCCAAGGTCGTGCTGCTCGACGAGCCGACGGCCGCACTCGGCGTCGCCCAGACGCGCCAGGTCATCGATCTGGTGCGTCGCCTGGCCGACCAGGGCCTTGGCGTCGTGTTGATCTCGCACAACATGGTCGACGTGTTCGAGGTGGCCGACCGGATCTGTGCGCTCTACCTGGGTCGGGTGGCGGCCGAGGTCAAGACCTCCGAGGTCACCCGGGGTCAGGTGGTCGAGCTGATCACCGCCGGACACTCCGGCGACCTCGGACTCGCCCCGGCCGAAGCCGCCCAGTCGACGTGAAGGACCGCGAGATGACAACCACCCAATCGCCGACCGCCAAGGCCGAACTCGGCGATTCGGCCTTCGCCATCGACGACCACTCCGACCAGACGTTCGGCGAAGCCGCCCGGGGCTACTGGCGGCGGGTGCGCGGCGGCGACATGGGATCGCTGCCCGCGATCCTCGGCCTTGTCGTGCTCTTCGTGGTCTTCGGAGTGGCCAACGACCGCTTCCTCTCGGCATTGAACCTGGCCAACCTGGTGACCCAGGCCGGGTCGATCTGCGTGCTCGCGATGGGTCTGATCTTCGTGCTGCTGCTCGGGGACATCGACCTGTCCGCCGGTGTGGCCGGCGGCGTCTCGGCCTGCGTGATGGCGCTGACGATGACCGGTCGGGGGTGGCCGTGGTGGGCCGCCGTGCTGGCCGGCGTGCTCTGCGGCGCGCTGATCGGACTCGCGATCGGGCTGCTGCGCGCCAAACTCGGCATCCCGTCCTTCGTCGTCACGCTGGCGTTCTTCCTCGGGCTGCAGGGCGTGACGCTCAAGCTGATCGGCGAGGGCGGTTCGGTCCGGGTCGACGATCCCGTCATCCGCGGCATCACGATCGGCAACCTTCCGGTGGCGGTGGGATGGGGGTGCGCGGTGGTCGTCGTCGCGGCCTTCGCCGGTCTCGAACTGGTCAAGCACCGCGGCAAGGTCACGGCCGGATTGCACCATGCGCCATTGGGAGTCGTCGTCGCACGGATCGTCGGCGTCGCCGCGGTG
>Ga0102593_1001259_pt1 | contig 26236 bp, 27 predicted proteins | sample AraplaCol_mMS_r2_2_FD_76862 | JGI IMG/M metagenome (GOLD analysis project Ga0102593, IMG submission 76862) | Arabidopsis root microbial communities from North Carolina, USA - plate scrape MF_Col_mMS_r2 (SPADES assembly) (version 2) | ecosystem: Host-associated > Plants > Roots > Endosphere...
AATGCTCGCTGCGTCGGCCGGCTCGCGGTAGGCGGGCCAGGGCAGTGCGGAGAAGTAGGCCGCAAGCGCCTTCATGTCGTCGTCGGAAAGATTCTTCGCGATCCGGCCCATGAGGTCGTCGGTGCGCGCTCCATTGCGATATTCCTGCAAAGCTATCAGCAAAGAGGACTCGTGCTGGCCGGCGATGATCGGCGTGTTCTTAACAGTCGGCAGACCTTTCTTACCGTGACACATCTGGCAAAGCTTGGCCTTGTGGGAGATTGCCGCCGGCGGTGGCGCAGCATTGTTCTGCGCTCCAGCCGGCGGCGGACCGAGGGCCACGAGAGCGGCGATGACGAACGGAGCGAGCGCATTGCTGCAGGGCATGCGAGGCCTCCAGATCGGGGCTTAAGCTGAAGTGTGATGCTGATCTTATCAGGAGATGCAACCATTGGCGAACGGACCCCGCCGCCTCCATCCGACTATGGCTGCGTTTTTATGGGTTCACGCCCTAGTTGACTTGGAGTCTTGTGGCATTTGCTGCATAAATCCGGGAAATTCTGGCCTAAATACGGAGCTAAAGCGATGAAGATTCAGGGCCAGAGTGAGCTGTCTGGTATCGGTGAAATCCGAGCCCAGCTCGGCGGCTGGCCCATATCGACGGCAGGCATGTCGTCTACCTCTCGCGGCCTGCACTTTGATGTGAGAGACGGGAGCCACGGCGTCGAACTGGTTGTGCCTGGCTGTGATCATCATGCAGTGTTAGTGGCGCTGGGATCATCACGGCAATTCCGCTTTCAAACGCACATAGCGTCCCGCGAGGTATCTTGCAGAGCAGGGGATCTGATTGTCGTCCCGGCCGGTAGCCCAGCACGGCTTGGAGGCGCTATCCCGCCAATGCTTCGGATCGGTATCGACCCAGAGCAACTCAGCGATGGCTCTCGGTTGCGTGAGCCCCTCCGAGGCAGGGATGATCAGACGGGCTCTATCCTTCACGCCAACGATTTGTTTGCACTGTACATCGGCGGCGCGATCCTCGAGGAGATGCGCAAGCCGGATTTTCAATGGCGGATGCCTCTGTTACGTCACCTTGCTGAAGCGCTAACCGTGCATTTCGTTACAATGTATGGTGTTTACACAGTCTCCGATCACACCGGCGAAATCAGCGACCGGGAAGCCATCCGACGGGTAATCGAGCATCTTGGGCGGACAACGCACGACTTTCCTGACCTCTCCTCGCTCGCCAAGCGGACCGGTCTCAGCCGCTTTCACTTCATCCGGGTTTTTAAAGCTGAGATTGGCATGACGCCTGCGCGATACGTGGAGCAATGCAGAATTGAGCAAGCGAAGTCATTGATCGAGACAGCCGAAATATCGTTGGCCGATATTGCCGATAAGCTTGGGTTTGTCGATCAAAGCCACCTGACCCGCCGTTTCAAAAAGGTCGTAGGTAGCACCCCTGCTGCATACGCACGCGCAAAGGGCCGCCGGCATTTGTCAGAAATATAACAATAATGTACAAAATAAGCAATAAGCTACCATTAGCGTCAGATAACTTCGATACTTATCAAGCCGAAAATCAGATTTTTCGTCTCATTGGCCTGTTTTAAGCAATAACATCCCAAATAAAGCAATAAAATGCCATGACCTAACCTCCAAGGTAGTTCATATGTATTGCCAACAGACGACATCAGCGCAGGAGATGTAACCGTGAATATTGGAAACGTTATTCTTGTGCACGGATATTTCCTCGACGGTAATGCTTGGAATAAAGTTATACCGTTACTGTCCGGGCGAAGCATTGATGCAATCGCCGTTCAGCTTTCATTGACCTCGTTCTCTGAGGACGTGGCAATTGTTCATCGCGCCATTGAAATGCAGGACGGTCCGGTCATCCTCGTGGGACAGTCTTATGGTGGCGCGGTCATTACCGAGGCAGGTAACCATAGCCGAGTTGCGGGCCTCGTCTACATCGCCGGCGCTGCGCCAGACAGTGGCCAGTCCGTCGACGACTGGTGGAGCGGTTATGCGACTGCGGCTGTTGTGAATGAACTGAGGCCCTGGGGCGACGCGCATGTTACGCTCACCCGCGACGGGGTGCGCAAATACCTGGGCCAGGATCTTCCGACCGAAGAAGCCGATATCGTCTACGCCACTCAGGGACCGCTTGGAACACGCAGTAAATTAGAGAAGATCTCCAAAAGCGCGTGGCACACCAAGCCTTCTTGGTACATGGTCACAACGCTCGACCACACGATGCCGCCCGCGGTACAGCAGGACTCCGCCGAACGTATGGGTGCCGAGATCATGGTTGTTCAGGCAAGCCACTTGCCTATGCTTTCACAACCGAAAGTCGTTGCCGAGTTCATCGCCAACGCCGCCGCGTCTTTTGACTGATAATTCGGTCCCAAGCCGAAGCATCATTCAAAACAACATATTCCGGAACGACCTCGCCACAACGGCGAAACGACGACCCATTCTTTAGCGGACTGTGTCTGTTCGACCAAGTTCGACCTGGCGCGCATCGCCTGGTCACAAAAGCTTCGAAAGAAGCCGTTGGCTCGCTTGCCCCCCAACGGAATTATTTGCCCAACCCAAGAAGGAACAGGATCATGTCTACATCATCGAAACCCACCATCGTTTTTTGCCACGGCATTTGGGCCGACGGCTCATGCTTCAGCAAAGTAATCCCTGCGCTGCAGGCGGACGGGCACGAAGTCATCGCCGTCCAGTACGGCCTGGACTCCTACGAGGAGGACGTGGCTACGGTTAAGCGGACGCTCAATCGTGTCGGCAGCCCCGTCATCCTCGTCGGGCATTCCTACGGTGGCGCAACGATCACGGCCGCCGGCATCGACGAGCGTGTCATTGGTCTGGTTTACATCGCCGCGGTCGCCCCGGATGTCGGCGAGACCGTGCAGGATCAGCTCGCCAAGTATCCGTCGGACATCTTCAACCATGTCGAGGCAGCGGACGGCCGGGCCTGGATGCTGCCGAGCGGAACCAAGTTCTTCGCTGGAGACCTCTCGAAGGAAGAGCAGAAGCTTGTATGGGCCACGCACTATGCGCCGGTCGCCGATCTGTTCCACCAGCAAAAGCTCAGTGCCGACGAGATCGCGTGGAAGTCCAAGCCAAGCTGGTACGTCTTGGCGACGCAGGACCACACGGTGCCCCCCGATCTCCAGCGCTGGGTTTCCAAGCGTATGAACGCGACGGTGACGGAGGTGGAAAGCAGCCACGTGCCGATGCTCTCTCAACCCGACGTGGTCATCGATGTCATCCGCAAGGCAGCGGCGGCCGTCGAGCGTCGCTGATATATCGTGGAAATCGCATATGAAGAGACCGCCATGAGGCGGTCTTTTCTGTTATCGGCAGATGCACCTATAAGCGCGTCCGCCAACTTCGCTGTGGGCCACTCCCGCCAGAGGCACCGGCTGACGCGTGAGATCACCGCTTCAACCCTCCTTGCGACGTGCAAGGAGGGTTGAAATCAAGGCCGGTTAGGCGGTCCGCCGATACCGGTCGCGCTCCTGGGCGATCTGCTCGGGGGCATATGGATCGAGCGTGTCGTCGAACCGGGTCCATCCCTGCTCGTTATAGGCACGCCGACGTTCGATCGGGTCGACCCAGTTTGAACCCTGCAGAATGGCCTGCGCCTCGGGGGCGCGGGCGTCGTCGACCTTGGCCGTGACCAGGCTGCCGCCCCGGCGGACACCTTCGGCATAGAGGTGGGCATCATCTTCCGGGACGCCGGAGTCGGTGAGGGCGCCGATCAGGCCGCCGGCAGCACCGCCAGCGACGGCGCCGGCGACAGCCCCGGCCGCAGTCGCGGCCAGCCAGCCTGCGGCAACCACCGGCCCGACACCGGGGATGGCCATCAGGCCCAGTCCGGTGAGCAGGCCGCCAGCGCCACCGACGGCAGCGCCAATGCCGGCGCCGGTCGCGGCATCCTCGCCAACGTCAGAGTCGCGATCGATGCGGCCTGCCTTGTTGGAGACGATACTGATGTCGTTTGACGGAATGCCTGCCGCTTCCAGTTTGCTGACGGCGGAGCGAGCGTCCGAGTGGTCGTCGAAAAGTCCGGTTACAGTTCTCATCATGCTTCTCCTTGGGTTACTTGGCGACGATGTTGCCTTGATAATCGAGGGCAATGGCGACGGTTTTGCCGTCCTTCATGCCGGAGGCCATCCAGATCCCCTTGTCATCGAGCTTGAGATCCTTGACGTCGGTGTAGCCCGCTTCCGCAATGCGATCCTTCGCCTGTGCTTCGGTGAAGCTATTGGCGCCCTCAACGGGCGCAGTCGGATTTTTGCTGTCTGGGGTTGCAACCGCAGGTGTATTTCCATCCTTGGATGGAGCCGGTGTGGTTTGGGCAAAGGCTGCAACGGCGGACGCGCCGAGAATTGCCGCCGCGAAGACGATCTTCTTCATATGTGTTTTCTCCATTTGCGGATCAGATGAGATCCATGCGGTCAAAACACGCAGGGGAGATCTTTGTTCCCAGAGATTATGCGGTTGATTTTTCTAAATATATGGCAAAGCGGCCCGCTACGGGGTCATTCTTTGCGGCGCCGAGGCAATGTAAGCAGGCAATAACAGAGGGGTAGCCGACGATCCACGGGCGGCTTGAGGAAGCCTCTCGGTGTGAGGCCGATCCTCTAACTCTTAAAGTTGTGTTTCTGTCAAATATCCCAGAGGGTGGCAGCGCGGGGCCGCTCTCCTGCCGCCACTTCGTGCGGCGACGGATGCGGCCCGGCAATGTCAGTGACTTCCAGGAATACGGGCGATAACCTTTATCTCGAAGTCGAAGCCGGCGAGCCAGTTGACGCCGAGCGCAGTCCAGTTCGGGTAGGGTGGCTTGCTGAAAATCTCCTGCTTGACGGCCATGATCGTTGCGAACTGGTTTTCGGGGTCGGTGTGGAAGCTGGTGACATCGACAATATCATCCAGCGTGCAGCCGGCGGCACTCAGCGTGGCCTTCAGATTGTCAAAGGCGAGCCGCACTTGCCGTTCGAAATCGGGTTCGGGTGTTCCGTCCGGACGGCTGCCGACCTGTCCGGATACAAACAGCAGATCGCCGGATCGGATCGCGGCGGAATAGCCATGCTCTTCGTAAAGAGCGTGCCGGTTGGCGGGAAAGATTGCTTCGCGTTGGGTCATTCTGATCTCTCTTCATTGTTGACAACGACCGATGAGCACGAGGGAAAGCTTCACATCTCACGCCCGATTTGGTATACGGCTCGTATGTGAAATATGCGGCATGCCGAGCGCATGTCAAGTCCATATACGCTTCGTATATGAAATTGAGGGATGGAATGGTCAGGAAGCGCAGCGAAACGATGCAGGAAAACCGCGTCAAATTGATCGCGGCGGCGCGGAAGGCTTTTGCGGAAAAGGGGTACTCTGCAGCATCCATGGACGAGCTGACGGCCGATGTCGGTCTGACACGGGGCGCGCTTTACCACAACTTCCAGGACAAGCGCGGGCTGCTGGCGGCAGTTGTCGATCAGATCGACACTGAGATGGCGGTGCGCGCGCAAGAGATTGGCGCGCGCGCAGGCAAAGATTGGCAGGGCCTGCTCGCCGAGGGCGCGGCCTATATCGAGATGGCGCTCAATCCGGAAGTCCAGCGCATCGTTCTGCTCGACGGACCGGCGGTGTTGGGCGATCCATCGCAATGGCCGAGCCAGAACAATTGCCTGCAGGTGACCAAGAGCACGGTCGAGCGCCTGATCGCCCAAGGCATCCTCAAGCCGCTCGACCCGGAGGCGGCGGCCCGGTTGCTGAGCGGCGCCGCTCTCAATGCCGCCCTCTGGATCGCCGCCAGCGAAGATCCGCAGAGCGTGCTGCCGAAGGCGGTCGAGGCTTTTCAGGCCTTGGCGGCAGGCCTGCTGGTGGAGCGTTTGTGATCTGCGAAGGACGACGGGTCAGTGCCGATCAACTTTCCAGCTTTGTCGGCAGGCAAAGCCGAAGCAGTTCCAGCGGCAACTATTGGGGACCCATAGCGCCACTCCGCGGGCGACCGGATGCTACCTGTATGAGACGGTCATGGTACTGTAACCTACCCGTTGCGGTTCCCCCAATGCGCTCCAATTTTGAAATCTTGCTCGACGCGCAGGAAGCCTCGCATTCCGCTCTCCGAAGCAATCCGGAGACAGCGAATCACGATCACGGCGGGCCTGGGCGAGCGACGTCTTCAACGGCCTGCCAGGTCCAATTCCGCCCGTAGACTACAGTAACTACGTTGCTCCCGCGTCAAGAAATCCTCGATAGTTAAACACTCGGCAAGCGTCCCTTTTAAGGAGCTCGAACGATGAAATCGACTGCGATGGCATCGACCGCGATCATGGCAATTCTGATCGGCTGTTTCGGCGCAAATGCGCAACAAATCACTGGCACTCCAGGATCGCCCGACGCGACCGTCACGATCGACGGAAAACAAATTCCGCCGCCGCCGGTGCCGTTCGGCGGCGTGATCAAGGAAAGCGCCATGGATTCCAAGCCTTACTGGCCACCGACGGTCGCGCCACCCAAGGGCGCGCCGAATGTGCTGCTGATCATGACCGATGACCAGGGCTATGGCGTATCCGGCACCTTCGGCGGTGTCGTTTCGACCCCGGCTATGGATCGCGTCGCCGAGGCAGGATTGCGCTATACACAGTTCCACTCGACCGCGCTTTGCTCGCCGACGCGGGCGGCTCTGATCACCGGCCGCAATCACCACTCGGTTGGCTACGGGGTGATCGGCGAACTGTCCACTGGTTACCCCGGTTATGACTCCGTCATCGGTCTGGAGAACGCCACGATCGGCGAAATCCTCAAGGAGAACGGTTATGCCACCTCGTGGTTTGGCAAGAACCACAACACGCCTACCTACGTGTACAGCGCGGCCGGCCCTTTTGATCAATGGCCGATTGGCATGGGGTTCCAGTATTTCTACGGGTTCATGGGCGGCGAGACCGACCAATGGACGCCCTACCTTTATCAAAACACGACCCCGATTTTTCCATGGATTGGCAAGCCCGGCTACAACCTCACCACCGACTTGGCGGACGAGGCCATCAAGTACATGAGCAGTCTGAACGCGGCTGCACCCGCCCAGCCGTTCTTGGTCTATTACGTGCCGGGCGGCACCCACTCGCCGCACCAGCCGAAGGCGGAGTGGAGAGACCAATTCAAAGGCAAGTTCGACATGGGCTGGGAAAAGTTGCGCGAGCAAATCTTCGCCAACCAGAAGCGGCTCGGCGTCATCCCGGAAAACACGAAATTGACACCCTGGCCGGATGACCTGCCGAAATGGGAAACACTTTCCCTGGTGCAGAAGAAACTCTATGCGCGCGAGGCAGAGAACTTTGCCGGCTACGTGGCTTATACGGACCATGAGATTGGCCGGGTCATCCAGGCGGTCGAGGACATGGGCAAGCTCGACAACACGCTGATCATCTACATCAGCGGCGACAACGGCACCAGCGCTGAGGGCACCCTGGAGGGCACGTTCAACCAGATGACCGCCTACAACGGAATTCTGACCCTCCCCGAAGTCGAGCAGATGTTGCATTATGAAGATTGGGGTTCCGACAAGACCTATCCGCACATGTCGGTGGCATGGTCTTGGGCATTTGATACACCGTTCAAGTGGACCAAGCAGGTGGCGTCGCATTTCGGCGGGACCCGGCAAGGCGTGGCCATTTCCTGGCCCGGCCATGTCAAGGACGTGGGCGGCATTCGAACCCAGTTCCATCATGTGATCGACATTGTTCCGACGATCCTGGAGGCCACGGGCATCAAGGCGCCTGAGGTGGTCAACGGGATCAAGCAGAAGCCGATCGAAGGCATCAGCATGGCTTACACGTTCGACCAAGCGAATGCCAATGCGCCGTCGAAGCGCGACACGCAGTATTTCGAGATGTTCGCCAACCGCGGCATCTACCAGGACGGCTGGTATGCCTGCACGACGCCGGCCGCCGCGCCTTGGCTCATGGGAGCTTCAAAGCTTCCCGACGTCAACGACTACAAGTGGGAGCTCTACAACCTCACCGAGGACTACTCGCAATACGACGACCTCGCGGCCACGAATCCTGACAAGCTAAAGGCACTGCAGGCGGTCTTCATTGCGGAGGCCGCGAAATACCAGGTCTTGCCATTGGACAACACGGTCATCACACGCGCCATTACCCCGCGACCGAGCGCGGTCGCCGGCCGAACGGAGCTGACCTACTCGGGCGCGAATGCCAACATTCCCGTGGGCAATGCTCCGAGCATTATGAACAAGGACTACACGATAACCGCCGAAGTGACGATCCCCGAAGGCGGCGCGGAAGGTATGATCGCGACCATGGGCGGCCGCTTTGGCGGCTACGGTCTCTACCTGCTCAAAGGCAAGCCAGTCTTCGTTTACAACCTCCTCGATCTGGAGCGCTACCGCTGGGAGGGCGGCGTGGGGGCCGAAGACTGGTTGGGCGGCAGCGCGCTCGAGCCGGGCAAGCACACGGTCGTGTTCGACTTCAAGTATGACGGTCCCGGCCCCGGCAAGGGTGGCACCGGCATCATGACGGTGGATGGCAAGGAGTTTGCTAAAAAGACGATGCCTCACACCATTCCGTTTCTCATGGCCATCGACGAGTCCTTCGACATTGGGAGCGATACCCGCTCGGCGGTGGACGACAGCTACCAGCTGCCGTTCCACTTCACCGGGACGATCGACAAGCTGACCTACAAACTCGGACCGGATCGGCTGGCGAAATAGGGCGCGCAGGTGGATGAGATGGCGCTCAATCCGGAAGTCCAGCGCATCGTTCTGCTCGACGGACCGGCGGTGTTGGGCGATCCATCGCAATGGTCGAGCCAGTGCAGGTGACCAAGAGCACGGTGGAGCGGCTGATCGCCCAAGGCATCCTCAAGCCGCTTGAGCCGGAGGCGGCGGCCCGGTTGCTGAGCGGCGCCGCTCTCAATGCCGCCCTCTGGATCGCCGCCAGCGAAGATCCGCAGATCAAAGAGATTTGAGCGAGGTGCCGGCTCGAGCCGCTACCGACCTTGCTGACTACGCAAAAATCAACTCAGTCTGTGCTCCAATCAGTGTGATGGAGAGACACATGGAAGGCGTCGATCGCTGGATTCCGTATAGTGCAATGACCAATCCAGGTCGTCACGCCAGTGCAATCGCTGTACTTCCGACCGAGGTTGGCGCTCTAATCCAAATCATTCAAGGCGTCTTGGTTCATTCTGATTGGATAACAGAGTACGGCCTTGACGAGACGATTCTGAATTCGACGGCGCGAACGACACTGCCGATCGCGGAGCGCTTGGACGACGTCTTAAGAAGGGATCCACGGCCTCTCAACATCGCGCGGTCGGCCGACAAGCGGTCTGTCGGAACCTGCCGCGACTACGCGCTGATGCTCTGCTCTTTTCTGCGATGCAGGGAAATTCCCGCCCGTGTGCGCTGTGGTTTTGCAGCTTATTTCTCCCATGGATGGGAAGATCACTGGGTATGCGAATACTGGGACTCCAGCGCTGGAGAATGGTGCCTGTGCGATCCCCAAATCGATCAGATGCTGCGGCAGAGGAACCAAATCTCGTTCGCTCCGGCCAATGTTCCACGCCAGTCCTTCATGTCGGCGGGAGAAGCGTGGCTGGAATGCCGGCGAGCGAAAGCAGACCCAGCTTCCTTCGGGCATGGCAACGTTACCGGTCTGTGGTTCGTGAAAATCAACGTGCTGCGCGACCATTATGTCCTGAACGGTCGCGAGACTTCGAGTTGGGACCGTTGGCGGGACGCGCCTCAGCCCAAACGCGCGGTGATCGGCGGTGAATTGGAGTTACTGGACGCCTTAGCCACAAGCCCGGATCAACCGCTCGTGGAGATTGCACCAGACTGGTAGATCGGCCAGATCGAGAACCCGTTCGCTCTGCATGGCCAAGACTTTTGGGCCTTCTTTGCTGATGACCGCAATTCGCGCGAAGCCGCCGCGCGCACAGTAGGAAATAGGCCGAGCTGGAGAGGTGAAGGCGAGACGGTTTCACGGATGCAAAGCGTCCGGGCAGGGCGCCCCTTTGTCCATCAACGCGCGCAACCTCCAAGCGTCGCTTTCCTTGAAGCCCGTGCCGACTGATCCCACGTAAATCAGGTGGTTACCCCTGCGAGCGGCCAGCAACAGCGATCCACTCCGCGGGCAACCGGATGCTACCTGTATGATACGGTCACGGTACTGTAACCTACCCGTTGCGGTTTCCCCCATGCGCTCCAATTTTGAAATCTTGCTCGACGCGCAGCAAGCCTCGATGCGAAAGCCCGCCGGCGAACATGCGTCAATCTCTGAGATCGATGAAAGGGATGTGTCATGAAATGCATGCTCCCCGGAATGATGCTGCTGGCATCGACTATTCTCGGCGGTATTCCTGTCGCTGCAGCCGACGAGACGCCGCCAATCCTCGTTACGCCGGACAAAGTCGATAGCCGTATCGGGATGCTTGAGTTCAAGGACGGCGCTCCAACAGCCGAGACCGTCGACAAGGTTTACGACACGCTGGATTTCACGCGGGCTCTGGACGCCTACCTCAACAGCTACGGCGGCGCATCTGCCTATGCAATCCGTAAGGGTTTCATCAGTGCGGGTGCTGAGGACAATTCCGTCATCATCTATTCGGAACTGATGGATTCGAATTCGCTGTTCCTCACCCCGAACGCCGACACCCTCTATTACATGGCAGTCGTCGATCTGACGAAGGGTCCGATGGTGATCGAGCAACCACCGAAGGGGCTCGGCACCATAAACGATATGTGGTTTCAATGGGTCGTCGACATCGGCTTTCCCGGCCCCGATCGCGGCGAAGGCGGAAAATATCTGGTCGTACCGCCAGCCTATGATGGTCCACTTCCCGAAGGTGGTTTTTTTGTAGCGCGGTCGAAGACAAATCGCGTTCTGTATGCGGCGCGGGCCTTTCTGACCGACAACGACCCGAAGCCCACTGCCGAGTTGATCAGGAAATCGCTCAAGATATACCCTTACACTCCAGGGGGTATTGGCACGAGCATCGCGACCGCGCTCCAGGGCGATGTCAAACTGGAAGTGGGTCCGGCAATTCCGGAGACGAAATTCGTCGAAGCGAGTGGAAAATCGTTCAACACCATCCCGCCGACCGACGACTCGTTCTTCGAGATGATCGACGCCAATATTCAGGACGAACCCGCCACCTCCTACAATCCCGAGCTTGCAGGGCAGTTGGCAGCGATTGGCATTGTGAAGGGTAAGGAATTCAAGCCGGACGACCGCATGAAGAAGATACTGACCGATGCCGCAAAAGTCGGAAACGCGGCGGGGCGTGTGTTGAATTGGCGGCCGAATGAAGCTCACGGCTGGAGCTACTATCCGGGCTCCTCATGGACGAACATGCTCTGGCAGGGTGGTGCCAACTTCGAGACGCCCCCGCCATTATTTACCAAAGACGGCAAGTTCGAACCGCTTCCGTCGACCGGAGCGCGGACCCTCGATTCGAAGACCGCGTTCTACTACGCCTACACCCTCGACTCTCCAGGCATGATCATGCGCATTCCACGCGTCGGCTCGCAGTATCTCATCGGATTCCTCGACGCCGACAAGAAAGACCTTGATGGTGCCAAGACCTACAAAGTGACGCTGCCGCCGAACATTCCCGCAGCCGCTTTCTGGTCGTTCACGCTCTACGACAACCAGACCCGGTCGATGCTCCAAACGCCCCAGCGTTATCCGCGTGCTGGCAGCCAGAGCTATCCGACACCCGCAGCATCCGCCGAGGATGACGGCTCCACAATCGTCTATTACGGCCCAAAGAAGCCGGAGGGCGTCAAAGACGGGAACTGGGTTCAGACCATGCCGGGAAAGGGCTACTTCACGATCCTTCGGCTCTACAGTCCGCTTGAAACCTTCTTCACCAAAGAATGGCGGCTGAGCGAGATCGAAGCCGTGAAATAATGGCCGGGGTCGACATTGACGCGCCGGACTCGGAAAAGCCGGCCCGTGCCGGTCTTTCTAAGAACGTGCCGAGCGGCCCGGGCTCGATCGGTGGTCGCCGGTTTACCCTTGCCATTGGATGATGATGGGGCGTTGGGTCCGCTTTCGGCCCAAACCGGTCATTGGCCGTCGCAAAAATCCGCCGCGAAACTCCAACCTTTGCGACAGAGTTTTGCGGCGAGAATGCTCGAACGCTTTCAGGAAAGTCCGGAGTGTCGCAAAAGTCAGGATTTCCGCGGCGGTATGATGCCGGCCTAAGCATAGGCTAGACACCAGCCGGAAGCGCGAACCCAGCATCGTTCGGCCGGCACCTCATCGTTGCGGTACAGCCGCGTCACCCTCTTGTGCTCCCCGCTCTCGAACGCCGCCGCAAGCGCTTTTTCCGATTCCGCGTCGCGCATCCCTTCACAGGGGAAGATGGCCACCGGCGAAATCCATTGCGCGTGAAATTCCTCACCCCTGCGCGTCACGAGGAACACCGCTCCGCGAAGGTGCATGTTGCTCCAATTGCTGCTGGTAAACCCAAGATCGGTCGTAAGCGGTAGGACAAGCCTTCCGCCATCATTGAGCCGGTCCAACCAGATATCCGCCGGTCGGGTTGCGCCGGCGTTCACATAGATCACATCGGCTGCATCGAAAGCTGCGGAGCTGCCATCGCCCGGAATCACGGAAACATTCCGATTGGCAGTGAGATTTGCTTTTGCCCGCACAGCAAGCTCCGGCTCGAACTCGATCGCCGTCACCTTGCCGGATGCGGCAACGAGTTTCGCCATGATCGCAGAATAGTAGCCGGCACCAGCGCCAACATGCACGATATGCTCGCCTGCTCGCGGCGCAGCCTGCGAAAGCAGGAAGGCATGAAGTGACGGTTGTCCGTTGTTGATGTGGCGCTTAGGGACGATACCAACAACGTCATCCGTGTAGAGGTAAACCGGGTCGGCGGCCGGGGTCGGAACATAGGCTTTTCGCATTCGGAAGATCGGCCACGGACCGGGACCAAGGAAATCTTCTCGCGGCACTTCGGCAAAAGCAGTTTCAACACGCTCATCGACAACTCTCACAGCCGCCGTGATCTGCTTCGCATAAGCTCGACGCACGACCTTCAATTCGTCCGGTGTCATCAGCAGATCAACTCCGATGAATAGTTCCCTGTCGCAAAATTTCGGCATTATGGAGCAAGTGCCACAAGAAAGGTCTGGTATCTCCTGATTGTGTCGTTGGAGACAGCGTCACAAATCATTTCTTATTGCTGATCCCTGCTCGGGACTTGTATCGACGGCCATTGAACTGGAGAGGTCGTGGGAGGCGTCAAATTTCGGTGCGCTTGACGCATCTGAAGCCAACGTGGCTGGTGGAGGTGTCCTCCGGTTCCGCATGGCGGGCGGCGGGACGGTAGCGGCGGCAGTAGTTCGGCGCGCAAAGATGCGATCCGCCTTTCAGCACCCGCCTTGGAATTCGGATTTCCGGTTCGCGGGGATCGAAGCTCGCCTCTCGCTCGCCGCCTCGGGGGTTGTGGGGAATACAGCATGATTTCGCCGCAGGTTCGGCATGGCGGGTCGACCAGAAGTCCGACGTCCACTCCCAGACGTTGCCGATCATGTCGTGGATACCGTAGCCGTTCGCCGGGAACGACCCGACGGGCGATGTGCCCGCCGGCTTTGTGCTCATCGTGGGGAACGTGCCCTGCCAGGTGTTGGCCATGAGCTTTCCATTGGGGATCAAGTCGTCGCCCCAGGCGAATTCGGCGTCCTCTAGGCCTCCGCGGGCGGCCAGTTCCCATTCGGCCTCGGTCGGCAGGTCCTTGCCGGCCCAACGGGCATATGCCAGGACGTCGCTATAGGCGACATGAACGACCGGATGGTCGAGCTTCCCGCGAATGTCACTGCGGCCACCGTAGGGGTGTCGCCAATCGGCGCCGAACTTGAACGACCACCATTGGGTGATGTCGGGGCCGACGACTGTCTTCGGTTGTGTGAACACGAGAGATCCGGCCCGCAGCATTTTGGGAAGCGCTCCCGGATAGTCGGCAGCCTGTGGAGTCTTTTCCGCGACGGTGATATGTCCGGTGGCCTTGACGAAGGCGGCGAACTGACGGTTGGTGACCGGCGTCGCATCAATCCAGAAGCCGTCTACCTTGACCGGATGTGCAGGGGCTTCTTCCGGATAGTGCTTATTCGATCCCATGGTGAACGTTCGTCCGGGGACCCAAGCCAACCCTTCAAATCCCGTATCGTATGCGTCCACTGCGCTCATGGCCCTGCCCATCGCTAGAACGTCCCTCTGTGAGCGTCTTATGACACGCGGTCGCGGCTGCTGCCTATTGTCCTTTAGGGAGGTCGTGATCCGGTCGGAGGAAGGGCGTCGCGGACCGCGCCCGTCGCTGACAACCCACAGCCTCGTCACGACCGATTCCCCAAAGGGCAATATCTGCTGCCGCCAATACAATGTAGAAAATGGATGGAAGAGTGGAAATCCCTCTTCCGCAAGTCGAGGGTCACCGTGCGGGCCGAGGAGTCGCGTCTTCACCGAAATGATCTGTCCAATTTGCTAGTCAGTAAACTTGGACGTCAACCCTCTTTTGCTTTGACTCGTCTTTCAACCAACCTTGGCCGCCAATGCGGCCCCCTGAGGGAGGCATAGAAATGAGACGGACTACAAAGTTCTTCACAGCAGCAATGGCGGTCGCCGGCGGCCTGCTAGCGAGTACCGCTACGATGCACGCGCAGGACGCCAAGCCCAACATCCTGTTCATCATGGGCGACGACATCGGATGGATGCAGCCGAGCATCTATCACCAAGGTCTCGCGGTCGGTGAAACACCCAATATCGACCGCATCGGCCGGGAAGGGGCAAAGTTCATGACCTACTATGCCGAGCAGAGCTGCACGGCAGGGCGGACCGCGTTCATCACCGGCATGCAGCCGGTGCGCGTTGGCATGGTTCTGCCGGAGATTCCCGGAAGCCCGTCCTACCTGCGGGCCGGCACGCCTCACCTCGCCAAGTTCCTGTATGATCTCGGCTACTCGACAGGTGAGTTCGGCAAGAACCATCTCGGAGATACCACCGAATCCCTGCCGACGGCACACGGGTTCCAGGAATTTTGGGGCTACCTCTATCACCTCGACGCCATGCAGGGGGTGAGCTTCCCCGACATCAACAAAACCTCAACCGAGCAGGGGATCGCACCAGCTTGCAGGAACACGCCGATTCCTGGGATAGCGGAAGACCCGGCGGCGGTGGACCCAAAAACCACGACCTGCCTGACGCCGCCGCGTCCGATGCTTGCGTGCAAATCGTCCGATGGATCTCCGGCGAACCAAAGCTGCAAGGATGAGGGGCCGCTGACCCTTGAGCGCTCCAAGACGATTGACGAGGAGATCTCGGCCAAGGTCATCGATTTTCTCGACCGCAATGACCCGAAGAAGACCAACAAGCCGTTCTTCGTCTGGTACAACCCAGCACGCATGCACATCACCACCGTGCTGCCTGACAAGTACTTGGCAATGGTCGGCGAGCCCGGCGGCAAGGACTGGGGCGTTAACGAAGCCGGCATGAAGCAGATGGACGACAACATCGGCTACGTTTTGAAGAGGCTCGAGGAGATGGGAGAACTCGACAACACCATCGTCGTCTTTACGACCGACAACGGTGCCGAGACGATCACCTTTCCAGATGGCGGCACCACCCCGTTCAAGGGCGGAAAGCTCAGCACCTGGGAAGGCGGCATGCGTGCGCCGCTTGTGGTTCGCTGGCCGGGGCACATCGAGCCCGGTACGGTCAAGAACGACATCTTCTCGGCCCTCGACTGGCTGCCGACGTTTGTGAATATCGCAGGCGGTCCGAAGGGCGACGGCCTGAAGAAAGAGATCGAGGCGGGCAAGTATCCGGGGATCGTCAAGACCACGCTCGACGGGATCGACCAGCGCGACTTCCTGGAAGGCAAGTTGCCATCCGCGCGCGACAGTTTCTTGTATTATTCCGGCAAGGAGCCGTCGGCTGTCCGCTACAAGAACTGGAAGATGTACTTCGCCATGGTCTCCGACGATCCGGCTGGATTCATTGGTGGCGTGCAGCCTTACGCCTGGACCCAGGTCGCCAACATCAAGCGTGACCCATTTGAAACCTCGGTCGGAACACAGTTGAAGACGCTCTTCGGTACGGGCGGCGCCATCGCGTCACCGTCCACCGCCTATGTCTATGACTGGAACATCCTGCCCATCGGCCAGCAGTTGTGGCTGAAGCATCTCGAGACCTACATCGACTTCCCGCCGCTTCAGAGCCCTGCAAGCTACAATCTGGAGCAAGTGATGCAGCAGGTCCGCGAAATGAAGACTGGTCACGACTGACGCGCGCAGTAGCGTAACGACGTCGTAGCGGACGCCCTTCGAGGTGTCCGCTACAACGCTTCACCTGACAGGTCCTTTGGAGCCGACTGAGGGCGGAACGATGAGCGATGTCATCCAAGCAGGTCGTGACGAAGCACGCTGGCCGCCGGTGGTGGCGATCCTGGCGGTGTTCGCCCTTTTGGAAATGCTGCCGCACCACGTCTATGCCATGCCGCGATGGGTGTCATACGCGGTCCTGGTGGCAGCTATCGTTCCAATGATCATGGTAACGGTGTCGGCTGACAACGCTGTGTGGCTACGAATCGAGCACGTCGCCATCATGCTGCTTGCCAGCGTCTATGCAGGGAATACGGCGGCCGAACTCGGAGATATGGTCGGGATCATTACCATCCACCCGCCCGAGACGCGATCAGTGTCGCTATTGACGTCTTCAGTTACCATCTGGATCACCAACGTTCTCACCTTCTCGCTGCTCTATTGGCAGATCGACGCGGGTGGCCCATCGCGTATCGCGCGTGGGATGGCTGGAAGACCCGATTGGCTCTTTCCCCAGGCTTCGGTTCCCGAACTGGCGCCCCCGGACTGGCGACCGCTCTACCTCGATTATCTTTCCCTCGCATTCAATACGGCGACCGCGTTCAGTCCGACGGACGTGCTGCCACTCACCCGACGTGCGAAGGGGCTGATGATGTTCGAAAGCGCCATTTCGCTCCTGACACTCGTCCTCGTGGCCGCGCGTGCAGTCAACGTCATTCCGTAGCGCCTCGCCGGCGCCGCGGCCGTCCATTCGTGCCGAAGGGATCGGAGGTGCCCGTATGTCAGTGGAAGCCGATCAGCTTTCAACGATGATCAATCACGCGGTCGCGCCGGCGTTCATGCTCAATGGCGTCGCGGCGATGGTGGCGGTTCTGGTCAATCGGATTTCCGGCGTCACCGGGCGGATCAGAAACCTCCGCGAGATCGACGAGAGTGACGTCGCCCGAGCCCCGCTGAAGGAGGGAATCGGGGAGCTGAGGCGGCGTGAACGCCTCTTGAACAGCGCATTGCACCTGGCGGTGCTGGCCGGAATCGGCGTGACCCTTCTGCTCCTGTTCGGCTTCGTCGTTGCGTTTCTGGGATACCGCCACGAACCGGGCGCCGCCGTACTGTTCATTGCTTCACTCTGCTTCCTGGCGGCGTCACTCTTCCGATTCCTGCAGGACATCCGGCTGTCACAAGGTGAGCACGACGACCGTCAGTTGCGATGATCGCCGAGCTGCTCAAGGCGCTCGCGGCCCCTTAGAAGGCCCCCTATTGTCGGGCTATGCTGGACGAGGTCGAAGACAAACGCGTCGTTACGTCCCAGTGGACGTGGGCCGCCGCCGCCCGCCAGACCCCACTCCGTTGCATAGATCTCCACCTGAAGAAGTAGTTCCCGCGGAGGCCGATGACCGCGTCCACACATGTTGCATCTGACATTAACGCCATCGCCACGCCGCTTGGGCGGCGCGACGCAGACGGAAGATCAATAGCAAGGCGGGAAGGGGTAGTAGCCGCACTGCTGGTTGTTGTAGTAGGAATTGTAGTAGTAGGGGCGGGCTGCTGCCGCTCCAATGGCCGCACCTGCGACTACGCCCGCAGCGACCGGAGCGCCGCGATACCAGGCGCCGTGGTAGACGGGTGCGTGCCAGTACGTGCCTCCGACACGGTTGATGTTCGTGTCGCCGATATGTACGTCGCCTCCCTGGAAGCCGCCGCGGAAGTCACCTCCTGCAAAGTCTCCGCCGCGCAAGCCGCCGCCGCCGAAACCTCCGCCACCAAAGCCGCCCCCGAAGTGATCAATGAAGAGCGCGGCCGGCCCAGACGCACCGCTTAGGCTACCCTCCAGAATGGTGATGTCGAATGTCAGCGTGGTTCCGTCGAGTTTGGGAGTTTTCAGCGTGACAACGGCGTCACTGACATCCGATCCGTCGCCACCCAGCACCGACACCGTCGCGTTCGGTGGATCTACGGCGAAGTTGTCCTTGCCGTCGTCCCACTGCATGATGAACTGCTCGGTTGCTACATGACCGGCGGCGCGCACCGGCCGGTCGGCGAAGACGATCGAATTGGCCGAGACGCCGGTCAGGACGAGCTTTCCGTTTTCGATTTTCGCGCCAGCCGAATTGAGCACCGCCAACGACGGCACCGGGCCTGTCGGCGTGACCACGCCAATGGTCTTTTCGAGCGGAACGTGCGGCTTCTTCGGGGCGTCCTGCGCCAAGGCCGCGGTGGTCAACGCTAAACTTCCGGCGAAGATCAGCGTGGTGAATCGGTAGACTTTCATGGCATGTATCCTCCCAGTTGGACGGACCGGAGGCCCGTCACCGTTGGCGAACGTTGTTGAAGCATTTGGCACGCCGCCTGGCCGTGAGGCGCACGGTCCTAGTCCTTGAAGATCTGCTTCCAGTCGGCTTTCATGTCGATGACGGTCCAGCCCGTGATCGCGGCTGCGTCGAGCGCCTTGTCGAGGCGTCCGAATTCGGTCTTGCGGTCGTACGCGTATTCGCGCTCCGCATCGGTGTGATGAACGAGCATGCCGAGACGCGCAGGCGCACCGCCCATCGTCGTCCATTGCAGCATTTCGAGGTCGCCGTCAGAATTGCCGAACGCTGCGATCGGCCGACGGCCGATCTCCTGGTTGATCCCGACCGGCTTGCCTGCCTTGTCGTCGATGAAGTTGACTTCCGGCAGACGGTAGAGGGTCGGTGTGTCGTCCTGCATCTTGAATTGGGTCTTGATCGAAGAACCGATAACCTGCTCCGGCGGGACGCCGTAAGCCTTCTCCGTCCATGGCCGCATGAACTCCACGCCGCCACCTGACACGATGAAGGTCTTGAAGCCGTTGGCGCGCAGGTAGGAAAGCAGCTCGACCATCGGCTGGTAGACAAGCTCGGTGTAGGGTCGCTTGAACCGCGGATCGCGTGCCGTGGAGATCCAGTCGGTTACCACCTTCTGGAAATCGGAAGTGGTCATTCCCGCATGGGTGACCATGATGAGCTCCAGAAGGCTCTTTTCGCCCGATGCGGCAAGTGTCTTCATATCGCCTTCCAGCACCGCCTTGAACGGCTGTACGTTTTTCCATTCCGGATGCTGCGGAGCGAGCGTCTTCACGCGCTCCAGGGCGAAGGCAAGCTGGGTGTACATGGGATGCTCGACCCACAGGGTCCCATCATTGTCGAACACCGCGATCCGTTCCGGTTCGGGGACGAAGTCGGGCGAACCCTGCTTGGAAACCTTCTCGACAAAGGAGACGATAGCTGCCTTGGGCGCGGTATCGTTCCACGATGGCAGGGGATCGCTCTGGGCGTAGGCGGACGCCGTGAGGAAAAGTGCTCCGATGACAATCGAGATCGGATTCCGTGCCGAGTTGACGAGGCGGCGGACAGTAAACATTGGATGTACCTCCAAGGTGAAAGTGCGCGCCCGGCGGGTTGCACTCTATCCCAGCGCTTTCCAAGTCTACCGAATACGTTCCTCCGCCGATATTGCCCTTTGGGGAATCGAATAAATCCGATGGCGTTGGGTCTTTCCATATCGCGTGCCATCGTCGAGACCTATGGCGGCACGATCTCCGCGTGCAACCGGCCTGAAGGCGGCGCCGCCTTCCGGGTGGTTCTGCCTCTGGCCCGGCGGGAGGAGCAAGGCTGATGAGACCGGTCGTCCATATCGTCGATGACGACGAATCCTACCGAACGGCGACTGTACGCCTGCTCTCAGCGTACGGTCTCAAGGTCGAAGCCTATGAATCCGGAGGCCAGTTTCTCGCATGCCTTCCAACTTGCGAGCCGGGCTGCGTTCTCCTTGACCTGCAGATGCCCGGCCAGTCCGGCCTGCAAATACAGCGCCAACTGTGCGAGCAGGCGCCACTCCTGCCAATCGTATTCCTGACCGGCGAAGGAGACATTAAGGCCGGCGTCGACGCGATGAAGGCGGGCGCACAGGACTTCCTGGAGAAGCCTAGCTCGGTGCCGGTCCTGCTCGAAACGATCGAGCGCGCGTTGACACAATATGAAAAGCGTCGTGCCGAGCACGAGCGTCTGCAAAAACTGAAGACGTTGGTTGCGAGTTTAAGCCCGCGCGAAGCCGAAGTCTTCGGGCTGATCATCCGTGGTCAGCTCAACAAGCAGATCGCATATGCCCTTGGCATATCGGAGCGGACGGTAAAGGTGCACCGCCATCAGGTCATGGAGAAGCTCGGAGCACGCTCGCTGGCGGGGGGTGTATCGATCGCCGCCGACATCGGTCGTACTGCGGCCCCGGAGTGATCGGACGACCTTCCCCTTAGGGCAATATCAAGCAATCGCCGACACGCCTACAATCACAGACAACCGCGTATCTCGCGTACTGTCACGCATGGGGGCATGAGGTGGGAAAGCTGCGCCGCACTGTCGCTGTCGTCGATGATGATGCGAGCCTACGTCGAAGCGTCGGGCGGCTCCTCAATGCCTACGGATTTGCGGCCGTGGAATATGCATCGGCCGAATCTTTTCTCGGCCGCGATCCGGAGACGTCGATCGACTGTCTCGTGCTGGACATCGACCTGGGGGGCATGTCCGGCATCGAACTGCAGCGCAGGCTGAAAGGGGTTGGAGTGAGGATGCCGATCATCTTCATCACTGCCCTGGAAGACACTCGCCTGCAGACCGAGACGGAGCACGCCGGGTGCATCGCATATTTGCGGAAGCCCTTCGCGGGATCCGTACTCATCGACGCAGTCAAGAAGGCGCTCAGATTGTGAATTCTTGATCGAGGACAGACCGCCACGACGGCAGGTCAAAAGGCGGACCAGTTATTCACTCCTGGTAGAGAGGCTGAACATGGAATGGCTCAGACACTGGCGGCCGATGGCCGAAGCACTGGCGATGGCATCATGCCTCAGCGTGCATCCGTTGACTGTCGGAACTGCGTCTGCGCAGCAGGCGAAGCCGAACATCCTGTTCATTCTCGGCGACAACATCGGTTACGGCGACATCGGAGTTTACGGAGGCGGGGAGTTGCGCGGATCGCCGACGCCGCGCATCGACCAGCTCGCCTCCGAGGGACTCCGATTGACGCAGTTTCTGGTCGAACCCTCCTGCACGCCCTCGCGCGCCGCCTTGATGACGGGACGCTATTCCATCCGCTCCGGGCTGTCGCTGGTTGCCGTTCCCGGTACGGCCTTCTCCTTGCCGGCGGAAGAAATCACCATGGCGGAGATGCTTCACGATGCCGGCTACGCGACCGCGATCTTCGGCAAGTGGCACCTCGGCGGACAAACCTACAGCCAGCCTCAAAACCAGGGATTCGACGAGTTCTACGGTATCCCGCCGGGGGACACCTGGGATGCGTTTGGTATGATCCGACAGGGCCAGCAGACCAAGACGCTCGATATCCCGCTTGAGGGGGGGCCGCAAATAGTCGAGGCAAAGCGAGCCGAGCCGCTCAAGTCCGTGAAACCATACACCGAGGACGTGCGCCGCGGAATCGACTGGGAGCTTGTCGACCACGGCGTCGATTTTATGCGGCGGCAAAAGGCGGCGGGCAAACCGTTCTTCCTGTTCTTGCCGATATCCCGGACACACTTCCCGAACTTGCCCTCGAAGCGGTTCGAAGGCGCATCCCGGATTGGCCAGTTCGGCGACTCCCTGATGGAGGGCGATGCCATCGTCGGCGCAATGCTTGATGCATTGAAGGAACTTGGCGCAGAGGAGGACACCATCGTCGTCTTCGCCTCCGACAATGGACCGGACGGTCCTGGGGCGAGCCGGTTCGGCGCCGACATGCCAGACATAGGAGCTTCCGGACCATACCGCGGAGCGCTTGGCGAAGTTAGCGAAGGCGCAATCCGCACCGCCGCCATTATCAGGGGGCCGCATCGGATCAAGCCGCGATCCTCATACGCAATGTTCTCGATCATGGACTTCTTTCCGACATTCGCACACATAGCGGGCGGCAAAGTTCCGGACGACCGGCCGATCGACGGCGTCGACCAGAGCAAACTCCTGCTCGGCGAAGACGACGGCGGGGCGCGCCAGCATTTGCTGACCTTCGTCGGTTCGGAACTGGTCGCAGTCCGCTGGAAGCAGTTCCGGGCCTATTTTGCCGACGTAGCGCCGGGCCGCAGCGGCGCGGGCGGCGCAACCCTAATGGGCGGCGTGGGCGCGAGTGCTGCGCCAATGAACGGCTATCCCCAGGTGTTCAACATCGAGGCCGACCCGCAGGAGGAACACAATATCGGCGAGATGTACAACTGGGTTCTCGGGCCGATATTGAAGACAGTCCAGGAGTACAAGGAGACACTTGTCCGATCGCCCAATCCACCTGCGGCAAACATGACGAAATTCTGAAGTTCAAGCGCCGCCATCAGTTGGCACTTTGAGCTCACGGTTGGTGCTAACCCTCGTGGTCATGTCCACGATCCAACGGAAAGGAACGACAATGTTTAGACATATGATTGCTTCCCTTGCATGCTCGGCGCTTCTCATTCCGGTCGCAGCAGGCGCTGCATGGCTCGAGGTCGGCAAGCTAGACTGCGACATTTCCGCAGGCGTCGGGATGATTATCGAATCCAAGCAAACCGTCTCGTGCACGTTCACGCCATCGCCGTCGGGCCTGTTGCAGAGCTATAAGGGCTCGATCGACGAGTTCGGCCTCGCCGTCGGCGACGTCAAGGCGGGGAGGATGGTCTGGCTGGTCTCCAGCGTCAACGGTCAGCCGCTAAAAGGATTGGAGGGCACCTATCGGGGTGTCGAAGCCGATGCCAGCCTTGGCCTTGGCGGCGGCGCGAAGGTGCTTGTCGGCGGAAGCCGCGACAGCGTTTCCCTTCAGCCGCTGTCGCTGGAAGGTGAGGAAGGCGTCAACGTTGCGATTGGCGTGGCGTCGCTGAAACTTTCGGCGGTTGAGTGAGGAAGGGTCCCACGCAACGGCGCGCGATCCGGGAGTCATCTCCCAATATGCCTCCCTCAAGACGCTGACGCTGACGTCATCGGGCGCGCTCGGAGCGGCGGAGGATGTCGAGCACGATATGACGGTTGTTCCTGCCCTTCAGAAGTTCGGTGACGCGACCGCTCGCTGTCTCTCGTGATGATGCGCGCCGTGTTTTCGAAGGCGGTGTAACCAGCTCGAAACCGGGGTCGTAGACCTTGATCACCTTCTCGAAAGCCGCCTTCTGATCGTCGAGAACGACGATCTCGCGCCGCAACTCCTCGATCCTGGCATCAATCTCGCCCAGTTTCGCTTTCCGTTCGTCTACGACTTCCACCATACGCAGCATTCCCGAGGCACCCTCAGGAGATAGCATCAGCCTTCATTGGGATCTTGTGGCACTTGCTCCATAATGCCGCAAAATTCCCGAACCCTGCGACGCATTTTGCGACTGAAATCTGTGACGTAACAAGTCTTAGGTTGTGTGCGGCAAACCATCCTCGTGGAAGGGCAACACCGGCCTACAGTGGCTTTCGGAAGAACACGACGCGCTGTGTCTCCTCAAATCCTAGAGCGGTATGGAGCGCATGGCTGGCTGAATTCTCAAGCCGCGCGTCAGAGCCAAACTCAACACACCCAAGCGACTTTCCCCAATCGGCAACGGCATTGCAAAGCGATCGGGCGATACCCTTTCGCCTGTCAACGGGCCGGACAAAAATCCCTTCGAGGAACAGAACGGGCGAGCTGCTGCATCCATTCACATAATCATGTCGCAAAGTGGCCTCAGCAAACCCGACAGCTTCATTCGCAGCATTTCGAGCGATGAACGCGATGGCTTCTCCACTTTCTGAAAGAAACGCCCGGCCCAACTCAGCTCGATGATCTTCGAGCGAGTGATGCGGCCACAGCGCAACGCGAAGCTCCGCCCACGACTCAACATCCTTTATGGTCCCAATCTCGATAATCGATTCCATATTGTGGTTCTCTTTTGTCGCGAAATTCCGGATGAAAGCGACACTTGTTTTCCTGACTTTTGCAACCTCGCAGAATAGATAGTTTTGCGATGCCGGCAATGTCTGCCATTGGCGCAAATTCGCCGCGCGCACAGCGGGAAATATGCCGTGCTGGACCGGGACGCCACGGACTTCAGGGATTGCCTTGGCATGGTCTCGGGCTCGAAATCAATGCCGGACTTGCATATCGGCTCCAGAGGTGAAGGCGAGACCGTTTCACGGACGCAAAGAGTCCAGGCAGGGCGGAACCGTTGCTGCGGCTAGCGGTTAATCCGCCGAGGTCGCGGCGTGCCAATCGGACGTGACGGAGATGGTGAACGCACCGGTTTTTCCGATTTCTCGGTGCCGGCGGAAACGCCAGGAGAGCACCTTACCCGTTCGCCGCGACCTCATCCCGCCGCCTGCCCATCAAAGCCGGTGGAACGCGCGAGCGACCATGCTCCGCGTGGATCGATCAGAGGAGGAGAAGGTCATGAGCAAGAATAATTGGAAGGTCGGGCTTCGCGCGAAGCTGGAGTATCTCGTCGACGACTGCGTTGTGGCCGGGGCAAGGCAGCAGGACGTCTTCGATGCGATCATCAAGGAGATCGGCAATCTGCGCGCAGCCCTTGAGCGCGATCCCGACCCTGCGGAGGACGACGTTGCCGTCATAGAGGAGCCTGCGAACGATTGGCCGGCGGCCGACAGGTGACCTGAACCAGATCGCGAGGGGCACGCCCTCTTGCGGGCGCGGGCTTATGGAACCAACTGGCGCGGCGGAGGGTTATAGTGTTGTCGCTTGGCCATCGGTTTAGCTCGATCGGCGAGACATGATAGCCGGCGCCGGCCGCTCAATCATTCACAATGGGGAATTGCTATGGAAAGTGCAGGTATCGGCTGGATCGCCGCAATCATCATCGGCGGCATTGCCGGCTGGCTCGCCGAAATGCTCATGAAGAGCAACATGGGCGTGCTGATGAACATCGTTCTCGGTATTGTCGGCGCCATCGTCGCCAACTTTATCCTCTCGCTCTTCGGCGTCGCCCTTGGCGGCTGGCTGGGTTATCTGATCGCGGGCTTCATCGGAGCCTGCATCCTGATAGCCATTGCGAGAATGGTCAGACGTACGGCCTGATCAAACAGGAGGCGGCCCGCAAACCGGCCGCCTTCATCACGTTTTCGCGCGCTCACGCGTGGTCGTCCGGCGTTCAGGGATTGACCCAGCGGGAGGAGGTCAGCGCGCCCAGTTTGTCGTAGGCAAAGACTGCGCGTCGGTTGTCGGCGTGGCGCAGCTGGAACCAGTCCAGCGTCTCGGCCCGAAATATCAGCACCCCGAAGAAGGCCCGTCCATCGGCGTCTGCGTCCGCTGCCTCGCTTGCCGGCTGCTCGCCGATTTCGTCGCCCGGCGGCCCACCCATATAGGTACTGCGCGTCGATCGCGGCAGCAGGCTCCAGGCTTCAGTCGCGCGTTGGCTTGCCGGTCCATCGAGTTCGGCCGATCCCTGAAGGCGAAGCTGCACTTTCGGCTGCGGGCCATAGCCGAGGATGGTGACCAAAGGGTTGGCCGATATTTCCTGCCATTTCGGGCTTCTGACATCCGTATGAATTTCCAGGATGCGTCGCGCCGCATCCGCGCGCCGCAGCACCACCATGCGGGCTTGCGGCCGGCCGCCGGCGTCGACCGAACACAGGTTCAGGTAGCGGAAGGCCGACTGCGGATCGGCGGCAGCACCTTCGAGTTCGGCCCAGGCCGATGCATCGACCCCGGCGAGGTTCACGGTCTCGCCTCCGCCTCGGCGTCTCTTATCTCACCGGCCTTGACGTAGTCGCAGCACATCGCTGTTCTCCCTGGCGTTGAAGCGATCCTGTCAGACGGACCGGGTAAGGCCGCCGTCGATCTTGAGGCTCTGGCCGGTGATATAACCCGCCCCTTCGGAAACGAGGAAGGAAATCGTCGCGGCCACTTCGGCGCTGGTGCCGTAGCGCTTCATCGGCACGCTGTCGC
>Ga0102593_1001265_pt1 | contig 26043 bp, 19 predicted proteins | sample AraplaCol_mMS_r2_2_FD_76862 | JGI IMG/M metagenome (GOLD analysis project Ga0102593, IMG submission 76862) | Arabidopsis root microbial communities from North Carolina, USA - plate scrape MF_Col_mMS_r2 (SPADES assembly) (version 2) | ecosystem: Host-associated > Plants > Roots > Endosphere...
TACTTCTTTTTCAAAAAAGAAAAAAAAAAAAAAAAACCGTCCCCTGTTTTTCCCTTTCCCCCCCCCCCCCCCCCCCCCCCCGGGCTCCTCTAAATTTCTTTGTTTCTCCTCATCCATGCTACATACTACCAACGCCCCCTCTTCCCGCGTGGGGCGAAAAGAGCATTGAGATATGAACCGATAGACAACCGAGGGAGGTTCGCGTTGGCGGATGTGGATCCACAAACGCGACATCCACGGTGAAATTTGGAGCTATCGAGACTATCGGAACGGCCAGGCAACGTCACGGCCCATTGCAGAACCAGCCGCTGCTTGCATTTGCATTTATAGTGAGATTATAGTCAATTATAGATGCAGATGCGAGAGGCATAAGCGGACGGGAAGGTGTTTGACGTGGACCCGCCTGTCTAAGACCGCTTTTCGTTCAGCCTTGAGGGTCCCAGACTGTTGTCGGCCATATGTGGATTACAGGAGAAAATTTCGCTCAAGGTACTTTTGTAGAGGCAATGTTCAAAGTGAGTAGTTACTCCGTTGGGAGCAGTCAGAGTAGCATTGACCGGCATCTTGGCTAAGATTACAAATTCGGGTTGGAAAAAAACCCATACATTTTATATGGATTATATGGAGTCAATAAAGTCAAGATACTGAGTCTTCTATGCTTTGCGGATCAATGAGCTCCAGCCTTATGCTAGCTATGAATTGACTCGAGCTTTGTGTACTAATAATTACAGACGTAAAAAAATGGAGACTGCGAAGTGGTTCAAATCCTAGTTTGCCTCCGTCAACGGTCTAGAACTGCAGTATCGTGCAGTGTGCGTAATGTGCCCTCTCAGGTTCCCAAAAAAAAGAAGTACTGTACATATTCATGTTCATAAAATGGCATTAGTTGGTTACTATCTACATCTCCAGACCGAGTGCTTTGTATACTAGGAGTAATACATAAAACGAAACTAGCAGAAAAATTCCGTGCGCAATCGCGGCCATCCTCCAACCAGCATTCGAACCTGCGTGAACTCGGTGATGCTGCAGTTGCCAGTCGACAATAGAATTTCACGACGCACATCGCATCCTTCGACTGGTGCATCGTCCACCAGTCACATGTTCTGCATACAGAATAGTTTACTCCAGACCACGAGCTTGCTTGGACGATAATGGCCAGTGAAAAATGAAATCCTCCGGCGATAGTGCGGGCGGAGAATTGGGGAATAACCCAATGGGCATCACCAGCCTCCAGGATCAATGCAAGTCCCCTCCACACCATCACAATGCCGGGCGCGTGTGAGAGTGGGATCTTCCATTCCCCCTCTCACGACGCGGTCACCGATCTGCGGCACAGGCCTTGAATTGGGAGAAGCTCCGTGGCTACTATGAATGAACCATGGAACGAGTTGTTCTACGATGGCGATGCTCGGGCCAGTTTTTGATCACGGCAACGAGCTCACTGCGGATTCGAAATGGAGCTTTCTCCAAACAGTTGAGCGGGTCCTCTGCCGAGAATGGATCGTTTGTTCTCTCTTTAAGCTAAGTGTACTCCATATCCATGAAGATCATGTTTGATGTTGATTCAGACGTGGATCTCTCTGTTCTATGTACATACATACCAAGTGCCACACACGTTGTCGTTAGGACTTACCGTACTTCCGTAATTGATTTCGACCAGAAGAGACAGATAGAGGCAAAGATCTGTGTCGGATGTCGTTTGCTTAATCTAGTCCTGAAGTTAACCCCGTCGGTTTAAGGAAGCACACACGTTTGTCTTAGGGGTTCAATGGCAATGCTGATCTCAACCTGTCCAGTTTGCTAATCGCATTGCATTGCATCGCGTGAACACGACCTTGAACGCGCGAGCTCTCTTGTTCCTGGCAAACAAACACGAGACTGATGCCCAAATTGTGGGGCATGACAACGGCCTTCTTCAAATGCACAGTACTTCTGGTGCAGAACAAGGCGAAAGGCTCGGGTAATTTTCTCAATAGAGCAAACTCATGCAGAGTGAGGGAGGGGGATTCACTAGACTCTCTGTGAGTCTCTCTTTGGCACTGCAAATGAGAACCCTGGAAAGGCCTGGGGATGGTTTTGGCATTCAGGCACCGCGTGGTACATGCTTGTGCAGCAACAGCTTCAATTTGAACGTGAAAATGTAACCCGCTCTACCCGATTCTATAGATCATAAACGGAAAGCAAATCCCACAATACTGAAAAATATTTGTAAATTGTATTTCAATGCGACATGATGTTTTCGAATTCATTTTGTGAATAATGACACGGTTTTCTTATTTCCATGTTGAGGGGGGAAAGGCATAGCGGGCTGATTCGCGGGGTTTGATGATCAAATGCCAATCTTAGGGCTTGCACAGTCGTTGCACTGCAGGTCTTTAGCTTAGCCAGGTCCAGATCGTCGTGACTCGGTCGGTCACAGGCAAACAGAATCTGGAACTCGGCACTTGAGTCAGTGGGAATTTACTGTAGAGCCTGGGAGAAGTAATCACCCTCATGGCACAGAAACATGGCAAATAACCAGAATCGCTCCAAGTTTGTATGGATGAACGCTCGTTTCGTTGATAATTAATATTTGTGCCTATCATTGTTACAGAAGTCCTTGAAGATTGCCAATGACAGTACCTAGTAGGTATTATCTTTTCGCTGGGGTTCAATTCTTCGTTTTCAAGTTCAAGTTTGCATGTGCCGAGCTCAAAAATATAGGATCGGGATCATCCTGATGGCATATTCTAGCAAAGCCTAAACCTTCCTCCTAAACTTCAAGAAGGTAGAATCATCCGAAAGATTTTCAAATTTGAGTTCCGGTACGCCGAATTGAATGAGAAAAGGTGTTCTCTAAAGTTGGTTCATTGATTCAAGTCATCGCTCTAAATTGAACTTGAAGGTTGGTTAAAAACACCGTGACTGTAACACTTGCAGTCATGGTGTGAACTATCCTACCTGGTAGGTGAAAACAACTTCAATTGATCCAAACATACTACCCCTCATAGCTTGAGAACTATCTAGCGCCTTTTACGCCTCTTCTTTGTTTTACCATGTAGTCTTCTTCCTATGTTATGCTGTGTAACCTCGTGGCATTCTTTTTGCTGCGAACTGTGCCCTGCCGCGGTAAGACTGAGGCTGAGGTCATGCATATGCCAGGTCCACGATCCAAAATCTTGGACAGTCAATCAGTACCTGCAGCTTGAACAGATTTTTATGGCTGCAGTTGGATATTCAACTAATTCGATCTATTCACTCGTGTAACTACACCGATTGCTTTGTTTCCCTGTCCTACATACGGAATGCATAGTATTCTCACCGTCAAGAACTCATAGGTGGGACAACTACAAGACGCGATCTTGTTTTCCGACAATAGTCTGTCTTTTCCCCGCGGTTGTCAGCTGCGCCACATCGAAACTCCATGAACTTGTTACACAGTTAGACTAGATGCATGAATTTTCAAACCCAATTCTTGATGTTCTTTACAATCATAGTAGATGAATGTCCATTTACATACGTAAAAAACAACTGTAAGCACAAGCTGTAACTAAATACCTCGTGGGTGTTTGTTAGATCATACATATGTGGTTTCAAAGATACTGTTCTGTATATATTGAGCTTGCGCAATGCCCTTGCCAATTTGTCGTGCAACTGGGGCTTGTGATGTCATTTGGAAGAATGTTATACAGAATTGCCACTCGCGAATACAACATGACTAATATGAGAACAGCAAAATTGAGGAGAAGCCAGAATATCTTCATACAGAACTGATCTCCCAATTAATGGGCGTTCATATGTAGCTAGAAAGTCGGGAGTGTAGCCATGGTACGCTGGTGGGTCATTGGGGAAGCCCTCCATAGCATGAGTTGTTACCGTAGCTACAACTAAAGCTACCCCAGTTGACCATCTTTTGAGCACTCTATAGCCTAATCTGTGCAGTATCCCGCATGAGACTGATTAGAACAGATCATTTGTGGCTCAAGGATTGCCTGAATCTCGTGATTATGTACACATAAGTACGGATCATGCAGTTAGATCTCACAGATCATATCGGCCTGGCGCAGGTTAATCGTATTGGATACTGTACGTACATACAACTGTATGTATGTATGTACAACAAATCAGTATCAATACAAGGAATACCTCTAATATATTGAATACAATACACTTGGAACTAGCCGTTCGCTCCCGAAATCAAAAACTAACGGCCCCGAGTCGATTAATCGCCAAGACTTGAGGAAAGGGGAAGCTTCAGATGGGGACCACAATTCTCCACGCGGCATTCAAGATTGTGTAATGATGGGCAAGACTAAAAGCGCCGGAGAGGTATCCGTCAAGCCGTAGATATTAATTCTGACCGAAATGGTAATTCGGATTGGCCAACACGTCCCCGCGCAACGGCTCAACCGGTACTTAATGAACAAAGGAATCGCCTGCGTCTACGCCCCCTGTCCCTAATCCATGCCCATGGGGCCGCCATCGACTAGACCATCGAATTATTCACGCCGTAGGATGATGGCTGTATTTTCCATACTTTGGCCGTCTCTTTCTCTATCCTTGTCGCCGGATCCCGACCGGAAACCAACGCCAGGCGCTGTCATTTCTTTGATTGCAAATGTGAGATCTCCATTTTTTGCCTCCCATTTGCCCCTCTCCACTTCGTAGTGAGTACATGTATGGATACAGACGCTTCTTAAGACTGTTCCCAAAATTGGACCTCCTTTTTGGCGCGGTTTTGGACTTTGGTAGCGCGGCCGGCTCGAGGTTCCGGAGTGCCATCAGACAAAGAACTAGGGTTTCCTGGTGGGTATCTAGTGTGGAATTTTGTACTGCGTCGGTCAAAAATGAATGCTTCGGAGAGCTTCGAGATTCATTAAATCAAGAACCGTGATTCTCGATGCGATCATAGGATACCCACTTTCGTGCATTCGAGATGATCACCAACTACCTATCCACTGTGTACTGTACAAACCAACACTCTTATTTTCCAGGTGGAATTGGGCAAGTCCTTCTTACATTAAGTAGCAATAGCACGGAATAGCCTTGCACCACGTCGGCAACTTATTGCAGAATGTCGAAAGTACGACATATAGCGTATAGTTTGCAAGAAAAATCGATAGTGCAACGTTCAGCGGGTTTAGGGTTACCGAAAGGGGACCGGGGGAGGGGAAGGTCGAGAATGGAGTCCAGAACGCCCCCAAATAGAATGATGATCGTCTCCATATTGATTAGGGGGGCGAATCTAGTGCTTTTTGAGAAAGAAAGCCCCGCGACACGTGAGAAAATTGTATGCGAGACTAAGGCATATACCCTGTTCATACTTCCATACCCTTGTCGCCCCTAAATTGAAGGATCTGAAAATATTCGCTTGGAGCCGATGGATTTATTGAACGAACCACGCCACGATCAAACATTGCAGTAATTCTATATGTTGAACTTACCGGCAAAGAGTACTCCGTATAAACTGAGCTAGTTGCTATTTAACCAGAATGCCGGAAACATAGTGCATGGCTGTCATATGCATATTCTCGATAGAGCGGCGTTGGTGCTATCGTTTTAAATCGATAGTTCCAACAGCTCCTTCAATTTAGTATTCGACGAAGGCGACGCCGTTGCCGCTCCCCCTCTTCTTTCTTTGTTTGAGACGGGATAGAAGGGCGTCTCCATGCATATCGGCTGCTTATCGTCATTCCGATAGTCCATGCTGTGCTCAGCAACGCGGGACAAGTCGTTGGAAATGGGCGATCACCGCTGCATTTCCATGGTTCTGTTCGTTCCCCCACGAGCGCTCTTTCGTTTCTTTCTCGCGGGCCAACTCTTGCACCATGCGACACCATTGTAGCTCAGTCATGACCCTCTTTCCTAGGAGTGTACAACTCCGTACAGTATTGCCCTCGGGGTGGATATCGTATACTATACGGAGTACTCTGTAGTTGAGTATAATCTTTTTTTTTTTTATAAAGCCGAGCCGTTCGGCAACTCAGGGGAACGTAACTGTATTACCGGGGAGAAAAACTGTTTCACGCGAGGATTACACGTGGTAACCAAGGTTTATCATATTGTAGGAAGTCTTAGGGAGGTAAGTATCATTTACAGCTACTTACGAATACTCTTACGACTGAATTTATTGTTGCTTTTTGAATGGTACGAGTACTTGTAACTTATAAATGAGTCTAACCTTGAAATACAAGTCTTGACCCTCTTGATCCCATTTACTCGTCTCTATACTTAGCAAGTTCCGCCACTTGGGCCTGGAGCTTGACGATCATGAGTGGCGACTTGAACTCGATCGCTCAGTGCATGCATGAAGCAGTGGGTAATTCCAACATAGATGGTTCTTCGCTGCCTTGTCTTTGCTTCACAATCTAGGTATGGGGCATACCCATAAGAACCCTTTATAATAACTTCAACTGTGGGAATACAGAAAATACCTTGGTGTCTGCTTCTCCTTCTGCACATCTCTTCCTATTGCCTACCCATCTAGTTTTGTTGTTCGAGCAACCGTAAAGCTAACCTAATGCGGATGCTTCATGTCATCGCGAACCAAGAGTTCGTTCTTGTGGAGCTTCATCGACGATCCAAGTGGATGCTTTTAGTTCACCGTCTGGAACCAACACCAGTCAAGAAGGGAGATAGCAGCGGGTCTTGTTCGTTGCCTCCCTCGTGGTATATATTAACTCTCCAGAATGAGCGAAAGCCTCCACTTTGCACTGTTGATCTTTTCTTAGCTGAGTGTCGGGAAATTTTCATCTTTTTCACTAATCGTGACGAGATGTGAAGATATTGCATGAAGGAGGGGAGGGTCAGGCTATTTCTTCCCTTGTTGAGTATAACAATTCGACATCACCTAAAAATGATGGCCTGCCAAAAAACAAAATAAATGCAGGAACCATCTCGTCATTCCCCGCCGACAAACCCATCAAGGGAAAACAGCCCGCTTCGTCAGGATCGGGATCTGATCCGGCCCCATCACACCCTTTCCCGCGGTACCCTCCTCTCCACGAGGAGGAACAAGCAGATTTGCTCGAAAAGGGGATTTCCTTGACCGGGATCTGCAAAATACCCGGTCAAAGCTGGCACACGAGGTTGGTGATATGGTGACAAGAACGGCATATCAGCAACCGCTCTTGGCCATTTGCTAGCCCAGGAAGTCAAAAGCGAAAAGATCTTCACGGGCGCAAAGTGTCCATCACCCGTGTGCCTGCAGAGTGCGCGAGGTGCCAAAACTGCAGAAATATCGCAGTGAAGCTCAAAGTCTGGTTTGACCGCTGTCAAATCATCCAGTGAGATGCCTAGTGGACGGGACGGGGTTCCCACTCCCGTGCGTCAAGAAACCAATGCCCAAAGCTGAGCATTCTGAAACTCTAGGCTTGTTCGGTGGGTTCATCAACGCCGATTTCTCGGTGCCGAAACTGTGATTCTCTCTCATTTGTTCATGATATACTCTGTGTTGTTTTTTGCCTTCTTCGAAGAAGACGGGAGTCAATCAGACTTAGAAACTTCAGGTGTACAAACTCAATATGAATATTCGTCATACCCTAATAGAGGGGGTTCCGGTCTGTCGGGACACTTTCTAAATGACGATGGGCGTGGCTGAACGCTATGGAAGGTCTAGAAAAAGAAAGCATCAGACGCCGTCGAAGTCTAGTGATGAACCCTTGGTACCCAGGCGATCCTTCAACAACTGACGGTCGATCTCCGGTGTCTTCTTGTATTCCGAGAACAGGAAAAGGGGAAGCGAGGAAATATGATCCACGTGAGTGAATGGCCTGATCGCAAGATGGCTTTGTTCCATCTCGTCAATGGGTCTCATAGGTCCCAATAAGGAAGGTCAGTTAGTTTCTCTGAGCTCCAAAAGCTACGGCCCGCCCCCAATATCTTCAAGCCGTCCTCGCACGGATTCAGCGGGCTCAGTGTCCACCAGGGGCCGGCACGTTGTGGCCCATGTTCTTTTTCTACTGCTAAAATTCCGTATGTTCTCCTGGCCCGCACGAGTGGGACTCGATCCTTCGCGTTTAGAACGGAGTAAGTAAATGGGTACCGTGAACCATACAACTGGAATTCAGGAGCAAACTAATCGAATCTGCCTTGCTCGTCTAAGCGACCAAATATGTACTACTATCTACAGTTCTAAGAATACTCAGAGCGAGTACAATAGCAAATCGTATTAAAACGAATGTCGGGTTATTTCCGTGTCATGGCATCAAGAGACTAGCGTAAGCGATTTCGCTCAGTAATGTCCCTGGTACAATTGTAAGTTCAAAAGCAAATAATTTAACTATCTCACTCAATTGAGTACCTTGAAAGTTGTACCATGTAAGATAACAAAGTATACTGTTTCATGTCTAATGTGAACACACTCAAGTCATTATAGCAGTACTGGTAGTCGCAAGTATGTAAACCCCCAACTTGAAGGTTGGAATTGTTCTATGTGATGGCATCCCATAGAAAAAGAAGCAGTGCTTCTCTTACAGAATACTTGTCCAATAAATAGTGTGGTCACTGATAGTTAACTGACCACTACTCATGATATCTTTCAAATTACCGTTCACTTGCCATTCAAAACATACAAAGTGTAATATGTTCCAGGTGTGTTTAACTTAGTTTGCATGTAGAACCTGAATACGATGTATATACATACGCATCATCGCTGGCGTTTAACTCAAATACTTCGATCTCGACCATAGTACGTATCTATCAAACCCTAGTACTTTCTCGAAAGGCATGAAACTCTAGGTACGAGCGATTATTGCACTCTATTTCCGAAGTATGTACTTATGTACATGGGCCGCGACGAAAGAATATCTCCTCAATAGTGAGTGCTACTAGTTTTAATAGTAAAATGTCAAAAAGACGTTACACGTAGATGTGCGTTGACAGCTCACAAATCAAAAGTACCGATGCACAGTCCTTCTGATGGTTTGCAAATTGACAAGGCTTTGTTCTGTTCTGTTCCAGATAGAACACCTTGCATTTAACAAAAGCTGTTATGATCGTACATGTCAATTCATTCCCCCTTGCATCCGCCGCCGGACCAAAACACCTGTCACTTTCGTAGGGGGAAGCCTTTCGCCGCAAATACAGCGACTGATAGAATTGATTGTTTCTGGCGTTATAAAATTCAGAGTGCGGAGTCTTACGCCTGTGAAGTATCACCATATTACATTTAGGGACTCTAACTCAAAGCGTAGGGCACAGGGTGTTGAGGTGCTGCCCTCGATTTTGATAGACGCGTCGCGCTGGAATTCTTCACGCCTCGAACGATACCCTTCGATCAAAATTCCATTGGAATGGGGGTAAACAAGATGTGCCCCTACGGGCAAGAATAATAAGAATAATTCACCAAAGCACTACTAAAGCAGTACAATAACTACCTCCTCTTCTTCTAGTACAAGATTAGTTCCTGAGGTACGAACAACATTCAAGATAGTACCGCTTCAAATGATAGCAGCAACTCCGTTTAACCGAAATAAAAGCTGACATGCCGTTTACCCAGTACCATCATCCTCAACATCACAATGAAGCTCACTGCTATCTTCGCCGCCGCAACCCTATCCTCTTTCGTCGCCGCCGCCCCAGTCGGAGACAAGCGAGCACTTATCCCTAAGCCAATGGATATCATAGAGACGATGTACCCGCACTCTGGTCTTCCTAAACTGACCATGAAGCTCGAGAAAGAGCTGAATCTTTGTATGTTCGGACAATAGCCCTTCTTTTGGTGTCGGCATTAACTGACACATTTCGCAGAAATGATAATATAACGACCAAAGAGAGCTATACAATAAATGATGCATGGATACGTTCGGGGCAGACCTCGGACTTCCGAGATCTAGAGGGAATGCAGAGGGTTTAATATTGCAATTGTGGCCTTTGCCTTTTTACTACTACGCAGCTTGACTGCTAATCTACTTCATTGATATCCAAATATACCCCACCAAAATAAGGTCTGCATCATGATTGTATACCTCAATGATACTAGTAATCAAAACATTCCCTCCATATCCAGATCGAGGAACTCAGGGTTCCCGACGGCCATGTCTGCCGCGTTGAGTACATCGTCGATGGCATCCATCCCTGTAGTATCCATGCCAGTATCACCAACATCCAAGCCCAAATCCTGTCCCACCCCAACACCACCATCCATACCGGCAGCAGCAGCGGCAGCGGCTTTGTCAAGCATGTCGTTGATATTGTCCGCATTATCTTCACCAACTCCACCACCCACATCACCAGCCGTAGGCTCAAGATCCATGCGATCCTGGCCGTCGACACCACCGAGATGCATGTTCTGAATGATGTTGCTGACGTCGATATTAGAGACCTGGGATGGAGGTGCCGCCAGAACGCTAACGCGGCGCCAAAGCCGAACAATCATCTCCGCGCGTACGGGGTCCTTTTCGGATATCTTAGGCACATTGTCGTGCTGGAGCGCTAACGCATCCCTGAGCGTGAGGATTGGACAACGAGGTAACGCTTCCTTGGTTGAATCGACAGGCTGGCAGCAATTCTGGTCTACGGCAAAGGACTCGGCCATAGGTGCGCACACAATCGTCGCAGCGATATCAAGAGCTACGTCGACCCGTTCTGCTTGATGTTTTAGCTCGTCAAGCAACGCGGCAAGAACTCGCGTGGATCCCAGGATACGGATGCCAGCGAGTATTTGGCGATGCGTGTATGATTGTGGCTGCATGGCCATTTCGGAGCTGGTACTCCAAAGGACGAGTGTTTGTAATGTGTTGCGGATGCTGCCTGGGAGACCTCCGACTGGTTGTGCGGCCCAATTGTCAAGTTCAGAGCGATGCGAGCTGCCCACGCGTCGGAAAGAGAGGTATGGATCGAGCGCATCCAAAATAGGCTTGATATCTGTTCTGGATTGGTGTCTTGTGCGGACATCTTTCAATTGCTCTTCAAGTGGGCGGGCAGTTATGTTAAGAACAGTCTTGTGAATTGCCTGGGCCTCGCCAGAGATAGAGCTGGGCTTGACCAGGGAGAGAAGAGCTTTCAAAGGGATTGCTGGGTCAGTCTCTGACTCCCAGAGATGATTACCAAGCCAACCGAGACCTACTACCAAAGCAGGAAGCAAGAAGGGCTCCAAAAGGTCTAATAAAGTTAGCGAAATGACCGTTTTTGGAATCTCACGAGGATTTTCTTACATTCAAAACCTCCTTTCACTGTATCAAAATCCAATTTGCCTGATTCGCAGGCCCCAAGGCTTTGGTCAAATAGTGTCGCCACAAGCAGATAGAATTCCTGGGGACTGCAAGATGACATAGTCTCTTCGTTGATGCCTTCCGCAATGAATAATGCTGTGATCCACGAACCAATATCTCTGTTCTGTTTCTCGCTGAGGTCGCTCAATTTCTGACTGCGGACACCCCGATCGAACAGCTGTACCAGGAAAGAACTGTTGCTTGAGATTCCAATATCAGAGGGACTCAAGTCGTAACGGTATTTAAACGCAAGGACAAGCAGCAGAATGCTACCAAATTCATCGTAGACGAGCTGATTCTCGCCCTGTTCTTCATCCCAGTGCCACGAGTCTAAAAGGGCACACAGAGGCTGCAGAACCTGCTTCGCCGTTCGGAACAGTAAGATCACATCTAAGGCTTGTGGTCGTCGTGAAAGGGAATTACAGATGCCCTTGAGGGTCACTGTTTCTTTTTGATGGCAAAGCCCATACATGACCTGAGATTGTTAGCTAGATGCCACACGAGCGGTCATTTGAGTTGAAGCATACCTCAGTCACAGCACGAACGATCGCACCCGCATTGCCTTCCATCGATTCAATTTCGCCAATTAATTGATCGGCTCGTTCGAGATTGGTGGTTATTTGGGGAACAAGATCGTCTTTTTGGTATGGACCACCGACAGGCAAGGTTTGCATTGGATTCTCTCCTAAGAGACGCTCAATGCTGGATTCTGGGATGAGCCTGTGATTTGCACACGCAAAAAGGAATTCTTGTCGAGCATCGGAGAGGATACTGCTGCCTTGCATTGAAAACATTTGAGAAAACGAGGGGAACGCATTAGGGTCGAGTCGACTAAGTGCCTGGGTTATGCACATTTCTATTGGAATTGGAACCATAGATGCCGTTGTCATAGCCGAAAACAGCGCTGGGAGCTTGTTCACCAAAAAGCTGCGGAATAGAAACATGGTCCTGCCTGATTCGTTACGATTGACGCCGTTCGATAGAACGTCAAAGGCGGCTGTGATCATCTCTGAGATAAGAATTTCTTGGTGGTCCTGCAAAATTTAGAATCGGAGCAGAGGCCAAGTACACAAGGTTAAAAGTTTCAATAAGCCTACCTCATAACGATTTGTTAGGAAGTTGATGAGAACGGAGTCATCCACCAAGGGACGTCCGACAAGCTAAAATAAGATTAGTATGTGATCCTCACTAAAGAGGAATTCTGAGGCCATACCATAGAATTGAGATATACGTAGAGCCCAGCTCTAGTGTTGATGATAGGACCATCGATCACAGAAGTTTCAAAATGGAGAGAATTGACATTCAGCCCATCAATTTCGGAATTTTCCAGGTTCTTGGAAGGCTGCTGGCCATAGAGATTGAACTCTTTCTGGAGTGCGTCGAGCCGATGACGAAGAGGCAATGATATGTCCACACAGATCGGCAGGTAAGAGGTAATAGATTGCCCAAGCTTAACTTTCAAGCCTAGGAAAACAGGCAGTCGTCAATGAGGTCTGCGATATTAAAAGTAGATATTTGAATAGCTTACCTTGATGAGCACGATCAATCCATGTGCTAGTGAGCGCGTCTATACCTTTGGTAGTATTAAATAGAGCAGCGAGGAGAATTCCAACCGACTCAAAGAGTGAAACCGCATCGGGGTTACTCATCAAGCCACTCGCCTGTTGCATTATATCAAGATTTTCATTATTCCAAGAAACAACAGCTTCGATCCACCCGGCAGCAGCAGCGAAAAGATCCGCTGCCTCGGTAATGGTCCGGGGTATGGCACCAGTGGAGACGGCCATCATAATATCTTGAATGACTTTTATGTCGGTCATGAGAGTCGAAGACTTAGACTTAGATTCAGCAGTCACCCGAATAGATGAATGCTTCAAGAGACTTGTCAATGCAGCTGATGGCTTCACTTGGCCGACCTTACAAAGGCCATCGACGTACACAGGCAACAAGGGGTCCCAGGAGACACTCGATGTTGCGCGGGCTCCCAGGAGCAGGTCCAGCAGTTCATCTTCTTTGACAGGAGACCGATTCAGCATCAACTTCGATAGACCCTTGAATTCGTCCACATCTACTCGTTGCGACAAACAACGGTGGAGGAATGTCCTCCACCGATCTGAGTTTGCCTCGTCTGGCAGCATTGCGGCAACCTACTGGGCATACCAGGATTATACGCAGACCTGGAGTTAAAAAGATATACCTCAAATAGCCACAGCGACAATTGGCATCTTTGTCGCTGTGTATGAAATTGATCTCCAATTGAGCGGAGGAGGCGATTGTTTGGCTGGATGTCACGTGTGACGGATTATCACGTGTTTCCACGTGATATCTTAGTATAGCACGAGTTAACAAGTCGAAGAAATTACTCGAACGGAAGATTATTTGGATTTAAGAAAGCCTTTACGTGGGAATCCATTGTCATTGTAGTAGTAATCAGTGAAACAAATATCGCGTTGGATCAACTTTCGTCAGCGGAGAACAAGGGAAATCATAGCGATCTTGGAAAAATAACTAGACGAACTACAGTTGAAAGCTTTTGCCAGTGTCGTATAAACAATCATGTCCTTCTAGTGATAGTCAATGACCGAACTGATGATATTGCTCCTATAAGAATTAGAAAATAAAGTTGAACTTATTCAACTTGACCTCAAGCAATGGATTTTAAAAGTCGAGTATCATTGCATCACGGCTACAATAATGTATCTGTGTACATGTTTCGTTGAAAGCGTATTTCTACTCAAGTTCACGGGGAAGTTAATTATTTAGAATGATTCATTGAATTTCATTATCATCACGACGATCCCATCAAAAACAAAAAGCATGCTGAAGAGGGAATATCATCAAATGCATCACAAAAAGAAGAGAAAACCAGCGCCTCTATCCAAACCCGCTGACAAAAGTAAACTATAGACATGAAGAGAAGAAATGCATCAACCCATGAGGGCAATCAATCATCTTTTGCTTTTGGTCTGATTTTGAATCCCAGAAAAGACGAAAGCGGGACGGATTTACCACCAGTCACCGTGGTCCTTCATGGCCTCAGCAACCTTGGTGAAACCAGCAATGTTGGAACCAGCGACCAGGGAAGGCAGGGAGCCAGCGGCAGGAGTGACGTACTCCTGGGCGGTAGCAAGACCGTTCTTGAAGCAGTCCTCCATGATACCCTTCAGGCGGGAGTCAACTTCCTCAGTGGTCCAGCTGACGCGAGCAGAGTTCTGAGCCATCTCAAGACCAGAGACAGCGACACCACCAGCGTTGGCGGCCTTACCGGGAGCGTACCAGATGGCGGCAGCGCCGGCGTTAGCCTCACGGTGAGCCTCGAAGACATCGATGGCCTCCTGGGTGGAACCCATGTTGGAACCCTCGGCGATGAACTTGCAGCCAGCGTCGATGAGAGCCTTGGCCTCGTCGCCAGAGACCTCGTTCTGGGTGGCGGAGGGAAGAGCAACGTCGATGCGGCCGACGATGTTGGTCCAGGGGCGGGCACCTGGGATGTACTTGAACTTGGAGGCGAAAGCGGAGGAGGTAGCAAGCTCGGAGATCTGCTTACGCTCGACCTTGATGGCGGCGATCTTGTTGATCTCCTCGGGGGTGAAAGAGCCCTCCTCGGAGCTCAGGACGAGAGCACCCTGGGAGTCGGAGAGCGAGATGACAGAGCCACCAAGCTCAATGACCTTCAGAGCAGCGTACTGGGCGACGTTTCCGGAACCGGAGATGGCAACACGCTTGCCGGCGAAGGACTCCTTGCCGCCGGAGGCGTACTTGATCATGTGGTCGACGTAGTAGACAACACCGTAGCCAGTGGCCTCTGGACGGATGAGAGAACCACCCCAGCTGCCACCCTTACCGGTAAGAACACCCTCCCACTGGTTGCGGATCTTCTTGTATTGGCCGAACATGAAGCCGACCTCACGGCCGGTGACACCGATATCACCAGCGGGAACGTCAGTGTCCTGACCGATGTGCTTGCACAGCTCAGTCATGAAAGAAACACAGAAGCGGCGGATCTCGTTGTCAGACTTGCCCTTGGGGTCGAAGTCGGAACCACCCTTACCACCACCCATGTTCAGACCAGTCAGAGCATTCTTGAAGATCTGCTCGAAACCGAGGAACTTCAGGATGGACAGGTTAACGGAGGGGTGGAAACGGAGACCACCTTTGTAGGGACCGAGGGCAGAGTTGAATTGAACACGGAAACCGCGGTTGATCTGAACATTGCCCTTGTCATCCTCCCAGACAACGCGGAATTGGACGACGCGCTCGGGGACGGAGACAACCTGCAGGGCCTTGCGGTACTCAGGCTTCTTCTGGAAGAGAGTGGAGTTCTCGAGGGTGGAAGCAAGCTCTATTGGGAATGTGATTAGCTATGAGATCCACTTGCCGACGAAGCCGATATGTAGAGCCGATAGTATTTCCGAAGAGCTAGCTAGCTAGCTACTGTCTAGTAGCCCTAGCAAAGCCCTATGGAGGGGTAATGGAGGGGCAAAGATAATTTTGAGGCTATCGGGATGAGGCTATCGGGATATAGTAAAGGAAATGCGCGGAGACGTACCCTTGTAGGCCTGCTCGAACTCGGGCTCGTGGGGGAGGTTCTGGGCGGTCATTTTGAATATTATAGGATTTGAGTTTACTCTTTTGAACGGAGGGGTATAGATGCAATTAGAGATGTAAAGAAGAGTAAAGACCAGATGAGTTGAAGAGAGAAACGGAAGTTGACGGGGGAGAAGTTGAATTATATACAGGACGGAGCGGAGACCCAAGATGGAGGGGGGGGTCCAAGGCACAAGAGCCGGAGTCGGACGGACAAGAATTGGAACGGGGAAACACTCAGCAGGTCGCAGCAAGAGTACGGAGTGCTACTATGGTAAATCCCGGAGTTGGCATGTAGAAGATTTGCCATGCAGCGTTGCACGACGCGCCCAGGGGAAAAGCGCACCAATGATTTCCGTGGGAAGAACGTCCGAAGTTCGGGGCCCACTCAGTTGGTTTATCTTATGCGTTAAGTCACAGATTGCTTATCTGGTCCTGGTGGCGATGCATTTGGAGTTACAGTCCAATAACTACTGTACATAACTAACTAGCAACGGAGTACAGTATGTACAAGAGTAGCTACGACACTCTAGTCGATCCTCTGCTCGTTCCGTGTTATATTCGTGACTTTGCTTCTTCCCACTATATTTTCATTCCTTTGCCTCCCATCGGATCGGTCCTCTCCGACGTAACCCGGAAAAGGCTAGTACGATGCGGAGAAGTGCATGATGCAGAGATGCTCGCTCGATGATAATCAGACATTGACTTGAACCGTAGGTTTGGAAGACAGTAGAATAGACTAGAGATTTAAGTTTATACCATCTACACCCTTTGACTACCTCATTCATCATCAATGCATCCACTAAATTCGACTGGATGGAATTGAACCTCCGCCCGGGAAACCCTAATCACGTGACACCTGCGAACGGCATCGCCCCATTTGGCTGGTGCGGCTCCACCACCTTATCTGAGGTTGGGTTTTCATTTTTCAATTTGCTTTGCTCACAGGAATTGGCCCATAGGACACTCGTCTTTATCAGGTACTCCTCCTTTCTTCCCCGCCTTCGGGTGCTGCAGGAATCGGCAGATTCTCTTATTCGATTCCATCGGCTCACCGGCACCCCAGACTCGGCTTTGATCTGATTCAACTTTCCGTCATGAAGGCCGTTCACTGAGGAGGGGTCGAGGGGTGGTCGAGGAGGGGTAAAGTCTTTTTTGTTGTACCATGTCGATCGTATGATTTTGCTACACAAACACACGGGCATAGTCATGAGTATTTTGTCTACTACATAAAAGAGTCTGCAGCATAGTATCAAGCATGCTTTAAATTAATCAAAGATTCTAATATTCCTCGTGTAAAAGGTTTCATTAGCCGAGTGCTTGCATTGCTGACCGGCTAAACCTATAATTCTTCCAATATTTGCAAGCCAAGAGCCCCGTCGCCCGCGGCTCAGGCACGCCGCCCGCGCCAAGATTCAACCCTATTTGCCATCCCGATCGTCGGGCCCCAGAAAGGTGCTTTGTCTAAGCGTAGGGACACGTAGCTGTTCAGAAATCCGAGATACCCAAAAAGCCTTATACGAAGTACGAGGTGATATGAGGAATCAGTGACCAAATTATAATTATAATTCGCGGCACCGGCGTCCTGCACATCGCTGCACAATTGTCTGGGGAGAATCTAACTCGTCACATCATTGGATATGAATATAGTTGTGAGGACATATTGTAGTCCTCGCCACTTTGGTCCTCCCCGCACAGTACTATAATTTTTCCATCATTGGATGGGTGAGGACTCCTCCATGGTTTTCTATTGCTGATCAAGATGATCGTAGCACCAAAATTTAGTGAGCTTCATGGCTGTGCTCGGTCATACGGATCACATCCCTCGTTCTGAGGTCATCTTAGCATTCATGTACACGTAAACCAATTTCATCTACAAATCTTTTCATTCGAATCAATCGACAGTACTTTGAGTTCGAGTCTCATCAAGAACACCCCCGGACCCGCCCCCAGTCCAGTATTATTTCTAAATTCCCTGAAGTACCAATGCACGGCCGCTTCAGGGCTTAGCTATCCGAAAACCGGAGTCGACTCCATGGGGAGCTGCAGCTGCATTCTGCATCTAAATTTTAGGCTCGAACAAGAGTAAGCAAGGAGAAGACCCGTTGGGTACCTTGGTCATTGCTCAGAGAGCTTCACTGCCACTCCGATATAGATCCGATGTTGGTTAAGCTTTAAACTCCATTAAACTTGAAGCAGCTAGGGCGCTCGGTCTTTGCCTAATCCGTATAGCGCATCCAGTCGAAAGACCTTATCAATCTCCGGACACTAGGATTTGTGTTTGAATTTGTCACGCTTTGGAGAACAGCCTGTTGCACATAAAGTTGACTTGTGCGCCGTTATACTCTTCACGCGTTGTTCATGGGTGATACTAGTTTACTAGTACGGGAGGTTACTAAGTTTGATATGTCGTACATAGTACAATTGTCCTGGATCCCTGGACAAAAGATGAATTCTAGACCCGATTGGTATTAGTATATCTTGTCGTTGAAATAAGGTGCTCTCGTGTGTTTCCTGCATGGTGTCAACCTGCTCAATTTGTAATGCCACTGTGCGCAACTTCAAGTCGTTGTAAGGAACACCAGGTTAATCTATGCGTATTTATCTCAATAGATGACTGCATCGATTGATAATTCTATCATCGATCCATTGGAGGCATGTAATTCACCATGGTTTTTTTTTTCGCAATGAAGGGAGTCCTAACACTGCGTACACTTAGTACCCATAAGACCTGTGCCTAGTCGCTAGCACATGGTACTCCGCGTTATGGTTAAGGATTCCAACTTGACCTAAACTTGAAGTGCAGTTTACTAATGTCAATATAATAGTACTATGAGGACCGACGGTGATAGTAGATCACCCATAATATAGATAGCCTGATATCCTTTATACATGAATACACTGGCATACCGACAGGCAAATGAACAACCAAAATATCAATGATTACAACACTTCTCAAACCTCTTAACATTGATCAAGATTTGATACATTATACGCACTAAGCAGTTACAATGTCCAGACCATCAGAATCCACAACAGATGCTGGAACCATCCCCACACTAGCCAGACTCTTTAGCGCCCGCAAGCTCCATGTACCCCAGATCGCGACAGACCTCCACTAGAGAAACAAGTATATTAAGACAACAAGATTCCAATTACGGTATAACCAAAACATCTTCCTTTCTAATTTCACTACCAGTGTTCCCGCATATACACAGCATATTCCCTCCTACCCCACGGCCGCAGTGGCTTTCTCCTCTTTTCCTCTCCTCTCCGCGGAAGCCAAGAGGGCATCGGCGGCCTCCGCCAACACTCCATCCCGACCCCTCGAATAATAATAGGAAGAATATTACTCGACTGTTTCCCTATCTGAGGGGCTGCACTCAGCTCCCGCTAATGCCCGATGATATGACGATGATAGCTAGTACGGAGTGATACATGTCTTCAAGTGTTCTAACATGATCATCAAACATGTACTTTTCCCGGCCGAGTCGGGCGATAATCTTTGCAGCGAAAGCGTTGCATATATAACCATACTTTGGAGTAAGGAGTACTACCTATACTAGGTGGTACAACTTTTGCTACTGACATAGGTAATAGTTGGGCAGCACAGTCTACTGTCCGCCACTGAGATACTAACATAGTATTATGTATGTGCGTCGGTGGGAGCAATCACTTGGAATTCATGCGACATCCGACCGCTTGATTGATACACATAATCCAGTCCACAGATGCAGTCATTCCCCTCGGCTTAGAGCTATGGGGATCGCTGTGGAGTTGGCGACTGTGCTGGCAATGGATGCACAGCCGGAGGTGATAGATCACATCGCGAAGATCTCGTTCGCTTATGTACTGTACGCGCTCCGCACTTACAGTAGGATCGCTCGGTCATGAGCTAGATGCAGTATGCAGGATGTATTTCTACTTGCGGCACAGGCTAACGGGGCATTATATGCACAGGGTAAGTATCGCGCGACTGGGACTGAAAGGAAGATTGCGGTCAGTCTGCTGTGGATGTACGATATGGCTGCGGACAAATGCTGTCCTCTAGGTGCACCGACACCGCTACTGAGTTTGATGAGCCAAGAAGAGAATAAAAGATAAGTAAGAAAGGCTGCCATTCTAAGCGCAGAGAAGAAAGTAACTTATGATGTCTCCTGGTCATGCAAACCAGACCTGCATGCATCATGGCTGTAGATTTAAACCCAAGAGACCTCGAGAATACCGAAGATCTTATTGGAGCATAAAGTTATTCGAACACCGCTACGCTTTGTAGAGTAAGTACAGTGCGACCGGCGGAGTTTAAAATTTGGTTATAAGTCTATAGTTCGCGACTCCTACCAGTAGGCACCAGCTCAAAACTAGATTGACATTGGATTATACTTGAATACTCGTATACTAGTCTACTCCATACTTCGAGTCCGACCAAGTGAAATATTATCGACTTGATTCCCGAATAACGCCAGCCTCATGTTTTGCAACTTACTAGATCACCACTAGTCAGTGCTTAGCTTCTAAAAAGCCCCCTGGAACTAGATCATCAACTAGCCCTGAGCACGAGAATGCGAACATTGGGCTTCAAGCTCCATTCACCCGATTTCTACCCAATGTCACTAGAAGTGCCACCTTGTGGAGGCTATTATTGTGCCTTGTAGCCGAAACAGGCATAGACCCAGGCGCTCAGTGTCGAAGGATCTGCTTGCTCCATGATAGCCATCGTGCATATCCTGGAACGCGGCCCGCAGCCGTGCAGAGCGTATCGCCGTGTTGTCTTGGATTTGTTAATTTGTTAACTCTGATTTGTACTTCGTACATTGAGTAGACAAAGAATTATTTTGCTTCACTTGCGTTCGAGGTTTCAAAGGAAGGACTAGGCGATTTATTCATTTTTAGGATACAGTTAGTTACTATGATAGGGTTAGTTTCTCGGGGACTTCGGAACATTCAAAGGAGCCAAAATCGGAGGCAACCTGGCCCCCGATCAAATGTAGACCCCATACCCGTCAAGTGGGAACTGAGTGGGCCTCAACATCTCCGCAAGTGGCAAATTGAAGGAAAGGACAGGCATGGGGTCGGCAAGTTTTTTGGCTTCAGGTTGAATGGGGGTCGAAAGCCGTAAGGAAAATGCCCCTTCAATGACCGAATACATTATACTCTGAGAGTAAAAAAAGAGGGACTAAAAAATAGAGTCCGGAGTAGTTCGGCGATGCTGCCATTGTTCAGTATTGTGTCCGTGCTAAACAAGAAACAAACTACCCAATCCCCTGGGTCTGAGCACTTGCATTTCGTGCAGCTGGACCCGCCGCATCTTGACTCCAGAAAAGGGGGAACCCCCCCCATAATCCACCTCTTCATTCCTCCTCATTGTACGGAGTACATTGTATGTACTTAGTCGCCAGGATTCAGGGTTAGGCTAGACCGAGGCTCCCACGCGACTCGTAATAAATGTGGAACGAAAATCGTTGATCATTCTTGTCACCTTCTCGTCCGGGAAGCTGTGCGATTGGGAGAGGAGTGAGGCTCCGCCAAGGGGCGAGAAAAGGGAAACAATTGACACTGCTCAAGCCGTGATCCCTGCTTTTCGCGCGGTTTGCTCAGCGAGATCTTCGATCATGACTAGTGACGCCATCTCAAGCGCCTCGGGGGTGACGGTTTCAAAATTCGGCGGCGCTGAAGGGTTCACTGGTGGCGATCTTACAGGGGTCAGAGAAATGCGGCTGGCGTGGGCGCCTCTTCCTTGCACAAGCCCGTTCAGCAGGCCCCAGTCAAAGTGATGTGCCGTATGAAAGCACGTATCTAGTAAGGTCTTTCGGGTTTTCTTGGAGGGGCGCCACGCGTGATCCCAAACTAAGCTATCGGCTCTTTGGCATCTTCAAGGAATACCCGGGACTGGCTACCTCACTGGGTCCAATTGTCGTGTGCTTCGCCCCCTAGACTAAAGACCCTAGGCTCAAGGAATTAAAAACACGGATCGGCAGTTCGCCGAGGGTTGAGTGTAGTGTATCGTAATTGAAGGTCGAAACCAGCCACAATGAGTCTCGATACTGATGTGCAGAAGTTGGACATATGGTCATACGTCAAGGTGTATGAAGTGGGGAGGTTTCTATCTGACCAGTCGTATTTTATGCGCCGGGGACTGCTTATAATGTGTACCAGCAAGTGTCCTCGTGGTCCAATTGATTCCAATCATGACCAGACACCTTGCAGTAGACAAGCTAGTTTTGGATATGATTGGATAATCGAACAAGATAGCCCCTTTTCAGACATTATTGAGCGAGGGAGGCGAGGTCAAGAATAGCGGGGTGATTTAATGAGAAAATGGAGGGAAAAAATCAAAGAAAAAAAAAGAAAAGAAAAGAAAAAATGGAGACGGTGAAGCGGCATCCGAATATCCAAAAGGAGGGCAAGGAAAAGGAGTAGTGGATAGAATGATTATTGGAATCGGCACCGTCTTGATGTCGCGGACCAATAGTATTGGGGAAATGGACGACGAGATCTCTTTAATATATGCAAAGTTGACCGCAAGGATGCAGCCTTACTTATGGAGAATTTATCCCACAGTTGTTAATTAGTTAAACCTTGGTACCGAAAAATGCACAGCCAATGCATTGGTTAGTTGTTATACTGCATCTATAAACAGTACTACAACACTTGTGAAGCAGCACATTCCAATTGAATGCAGATAGAGGAGTCTATACTATAGACTATACATCTCGCTGCGTATGAAGATACATTGCATGCAATTCCATCTCCCCCCCAAAGCTTACTTAGGCATCAAGTCCGAACGCCACTACGAACCAACACGATATCCCCTTGTACCGGGGCTGTCTAGATCGATCCCGTATCCACATCTGACCCGTGGACAACAAGATCTAAGGGACGATGGACCTGATCCCAGTAATTGGCCTGACCGGATAGACCCGTTCTGATGGATCCGATTGAAACCAAAAATACTCCGTATACATCGAATCCACTCTCCGCACGATTTCTTGCCTTTTCCTCTTTTTTTTCCCTCTTTTTTCTTTCTATGAACGTTCCAGAATAAAGTTTCTACTCTACGATTGCCACTGGACTTCATACTTCTTCTCCCTAGTTTGTCCTACCTTTCACCTCTTCTTCTTTTTCTTTTTCTTTCCCTTTTTCTCCTCCATTTTTTTTTGGCGGTCCTTCTTGTCTTTTCTCACCATGTATGTCTACGATTCTTCTTCATTTGCCTCATAAGTTCCCCTCAATGGGGTCCCTCATTATCCACCATCATCATCACCCACATATCCCCTTACCTACGAGGTTCTTGAGCTGCTTGCCTCGATGACCTTCATCTGATGTCCGTCAAAAAGCCACAATCTGGCCGAGGACTCGGGGCCATCAGAGATCTATTCCGCTCTGCTCCCCCGCCCGCCCCTGCTACCCCTGCCTCCCGCCGCCGCGTGTCCGTTTTGGTCCGTCGAGGTAGGGATCTTTTCTTGAACAAGTAACATCCCCCAATTCCCCCATCTTTGCTTTACCCTTTTGACTATTTCCCTTGCGTGGGATCGTGTGCGGACAACTGGGTGCGGAGGCGAGATCTAACCCCGCCGAGATCCCCAACGAGGCGCAGCCATTTTTCGTCTTCATCTTTCTTCAATCGCCACTACCAAAAAGCACTACAAAAATAAAATTCACCCAGCTAAGACTAGTGCCACAACAGCAGACAAACTGTAGACTCATCCAGCAATCCATCGCCGACCCGCATGAACTCTCAGTCGCATTTCGACCCGGCTACGATGATCGGCCTGGCCGGTACCTCACCCGGGTCAACAGAAGACAAATTCGACATCTTCGAGTGGTATCCGCGTTATCAGAGCTGTCAACGCTATTTCCTAGACCATGCTCAACACAGTGTGCCTGTCCAGGCTCTATCGACATTCTTGAATATTCATCTACCCTTTCAACGCCAATCAAACCCGATCCTCAACTCGAATCCAATTTCCACCTCATCATCATCTTCTTCAGCCGGTCTCACGCCCCCCGGACCACCAGCAGTTTCATTAATCCCGTATATACGCCGTCTCGTTGCAACAGGAATGGATTTCCCCGGTGTTTTGCATGGATTCTTCGGTGACGATTGGGGCAGCGGTGTTGGCCCGCTTCATGAACAAGAACGTCGCAATTACTTGTTTGCCGCAAAGAGCGGTGGCTGGGCATCTGTCAAGAAAGATTACGACATGTCACCTTTAGAGACGATTCCATTTCTACGTCCCTTACAAGGGCCTCTTGATGCGGAGATTGAAGCCGCCGAGCGCAGCTGGAGTGAATGGCTTGCAATGGAGGACTGGATGGTTGGACCGCGAGCTCCAGATATCTTACAAGATTCATCGTCTCAAAGCTCGCGACCCCGGAGTGCACGCGGTTAAACTTCGGGCCAAGCCTTCCATCGGCAATTCTTCATCTTCACTTCTATGATCTGTGTTTCTCTTATTCTTTTCCGGGCATCATGCATGTTGGGTCGGTGACTTGGAGTCAATCGAGTCTTCCAAGCCCTTTGGTCTTGTCTAGCGATCGTGTCTCTTCCATTCATTTCATTTACAGCGTCTTGTGATACATCATTGGCCCGGAAATACTCTGAACACCAGATGGGATTATCCAGACGCCTTTTTAATCTCGTCATGGGGCCTATATTTAGGGAAGCCTAATTGCAGTCAATAAACTGCCACCCTTTTCAAGAAAAGGAAAATAGATGTTAACTAATTACACATCTATAAATTTCAAATAAAAATAAAATATCCCAGAACTTCATTTTTTGAATACGTCCATACAAAGTATCATCTACATCGACCTCTTAACACCACTAGAATGAGCTCGCTATGCAGCCTCGGGGTTGGACCCTATCGCGAAATCCCAAAACCAAAAATACAAATGGTAAGCTCGTCTCCAAACTGCCGGATATCTTGACGGCAGGGGGGGAGGGGTAAAACTCGGAAATGTTGAACGGTTAACCCAGCAATCGAAAGAAAGAAAAAAAAAATTACAGACCAATACAATATTCGAAAGTCACATCGGCCGGGAGGGTGGATTGTCGGGGATTAACAAGTGGATGTCGTGAGGAGAGGAAATCGGGGGGATACGAAGATCACTGCCGCGGCCAGCAAAAGGAGATAGAACTTGACCATGGCTCTCGGCGATTCTCCTTTGTCAAAGGGGACAGCGTTAGAATCCACTTGAACCATAGAATTTGTGAAAGGGGATCCGTATGAGGGGGGTAAATCGATGAACCGCCGTTCGAAAATATCTTTTTTCATCGCTTTTCTTTACTTGACCACATAGAACCCCACCAGTTTGCGACTGTTCCGCTGTGGACTCCCCAGATCCAATCGGCGCTGAGGCCATGGGTTGTTGTCCCTTGGAATGTCAACGTGCCAAAGAAGATTCTGGTCTTTGCACGAAGTACGGAGTACGGAGTAGTATAGTAATTGGTGTCTTGTTTAGCCGATGAGATTTAATAGTAAGAAATGAGATGTAGATGGAATACTATCGAATCAGGATCTAGAATTGTGTAACTGGACCGTGGAGTAATTGCCAGCCTATAGTCCCGTACTGCACTGTTATACATCGAAAGTACATATGTACTCCGAAGGTCAGGAAAAGCATAGCGAACCTTGCAAGTTCCCCTCACGAAAGGATTCGGAGATTAATTAACAAATAGACACATGTGCAAGTGTAAGATCGCAAATATCTCAAAATTGTGATCAGGAACACCCCCCCTCCCCAGGTTCGCCGATGCCCTAACCCACAGCATACATAGCACGGAGTACAAATGGAACAACAATCAATAAAGCTTACTAGGAATTCTCACACGGGCGCAAAGTTTGACCTTTCCTTCAAAGCCGGAAGAGTATCCGTGCCGTCCTGTCCACACTGTTCACCTGTTCTTAATTATCTAGCAGTCATCAGAGATGTGGCGTGGCTGAGATGGGGTCTAGTTTGCCCTTAGTCTCTGGCGCTAACGGGGCCCCTGCGGAGTTTCTTTCTTCAAACCCCAAAGCCTTATTGGTGTCTAAACTTCAAAAAATCTCCGAGATCATCCTTGCCTTAAGTTAACGAGAATTCGATCATCAAAAAGCCTGCGTAAGGCGTGTTCGCCCCGCCGATCTTTAGCTGTCTTTTCACGCTCAAGATCGACCCTCATCCATCGTCGCCCCCTTTTCAATTCCAGCCCCTGTCCTTTTTTTTTTTTTTTTTTTTTTTTTTTTTTGTCTCCCTAAAATTCAAGGTTGGAATTTTTTCT
>Ga0102593_1001267_pt1 | contig 25987 bp, 27 predicted proteins | sample AraplaCol_mMS_r2_2_FD_76862 | JGI IMG/M metagenome (GOLD analysis project Ga0102593, IMG submission 76862) | Arabidopsis root microbial communities from North Carolina, USA - plate scrape MF_Col_mMS_r2 (SPADES assembly) (version 2) | ecosystem: Host-associated > Plants > Roots > Endosphere...
TTCTCGCAGGGATAGCGAAGGCTGCCGGTCTCTCAAGCGGCGGCAATTTAGTGGTTGGGATGAATGTCGAAGAAAATCGGTACTGAAGCTTTCTCTCGTCGGGCGTTTCTGACGTCTGCGGCAATGGTTGGCGCGGGCGCATTGGCGGCCCCCGCACTCGCGCAATCGGCGATCGACTCGCTCATTAATGCTCCACAACGCGGCGATTGGGACGATCAGTTCGATGCGAAGGCTGCGTCCCGCACCGCAACGGCTGTCGTTTCCAACACGCCGATTCTCGGGCCGCAGTCGGTGCCGAGCATCCAGCAGGCAATCGCCCAGTATCAGCAGATCGCTTCGGCTGGCGGTTGGCCCGAAGTCAGCCCAAGCCAGCAGCGCTTGCAGATCGGCGTGACCGACCCGGCCGTCCAGAGCCTTCGCCAGCGTCTTGCCATCACAGGCGACCTACCGCGCGAGGCTGGCATGTCTTCGGCGTTTGATTCCTATGTCGACGGCGCCGTCAAGCGCTTCCAGGCGCGCCACGGCCTTCCGGCCGACGGCGTCATCGGCGAGTTCACCTTGAAGGCCATGAACATTCCGGCCGATGTTCGTCTGCAGCAGCTGAACACCAACCTCATCCGCATCCAGACCTTCCCGGAAGAGCTCGGACGCCGCCACGTGATGGTTAACATTCCGGCCGCCTACGTCGAGGCCGTGGAAGACGGCAGCGTTGCGACGCGCCACGCTGCGGTCGTTGGCCGTCTCAGCCGTCCGACGCATCTCGTCAACTCGAAGATCTACGAAGTTATCCTCAATCCTTATTGGACGGCACCGCGCTCGATCGTCGAAAAAGACATCGTACCGCTGATGCGCAAGGACCCGACCTATCTCGAGAAGAATGCCATTCGCCTGATCGACGGAAAGGGCAACGAGGTGGCGCCGGAAACGGTGGACTGGAATGCCGAGAAGGCTCCGAATTTCATGTTCCGTCAGGACCCGGGCAAGATCAACGCCATGGCGTCCACGAAGATCAACTTCTACAACAAGAACGGCGAGTATATGCATGACACGCCGCAGCAGGGTCTCTTCAACAAGCTGATGCGCTTTGAGTCCTCGGGCTGTGTTCGCGTCCAGAACGTTCGCGATCTGACGACGTGGCTGCTGCGCGAGACCCCGCCGTGGTCGCGTCAGCAGATGGAGCAGGTCATCACGACCCGCGTCAACACGCCGATCAAGCTCGCCGAAGAAGTGCCGGTTTACTTCGTCTACATTTCCGCCTGGGGCATGCCGGATGGCGTCGTGCAGTTCCGCGACGATATCTATCAGCTCGACGGCAACGCCGAGCTTGCGCTCGACACGACCGCAACCACGGAGCAGCCGGTTCAATAAGTCAATTGGATCGCGTTTGGTTTTGAAGAAACCGCGCCTCTCTGGCGCGGTTTTTTGTTGTCCTGTCGGGCATAGAACGCGCGGCGCGTAGATTGCCTAGCAAATGTCGTTCTCCGTATTGCCCTTGAAAGGGCGGGGCGCTAATACCTTCGCGCATTCCAGTTGAGGAGCCCGCTCATGACCAATGCCTCCACCCAGACCTTCTTCAATCGCTCGCTTGCCGATACCGATCCGGAAATCTTCAGCGCGATTGGCAAGGAACTCGGCCGCCAGCGGCACGAGATCGAACTCATCGCCTCGGAAAACATCGTTTCCCGCGCGGTGCTGGAAGCCCAGGGCTCCATCATGACGAACAAGTATGCCGAAGGCTATCCGGGCAAGCGCTACTATGGCGGCTGCCAGTTCGTCGATATCGCTGAAGAACTGGCGATCGAACGCGCCAAGAAGCTCTTCGGTGTCAACTTCGCCAACGTTCAGCCGAACTCCGGTTCGCAGATGAACCAGGCCGTGTTCCTTGCACTGCTGCAGCCGGGCGACACCTTCATGGGCCTCGACCTCAACTCGGGCGGTCACCTGACGCACGGTTCCCCGGTCAACATGTCCGGCAAGTGGTTCAACGTCGTGTCCTATGGCGTGCGCGAAGGCGACAACCTGCTCGACATGGACGAAGTTGCCCGCAAGGCCGAAGAGCATAAGCCGAAGCTGATCATCGCCGGCGGCACCGCTTACTCCCGCATCTGGGACTGGAAGCGCTTCCGCGAGATCGCTGACTCGGTCGGCGCCTACCTGATGGTCGACATGGCGCACATCGCCGGTCTCGTCGCCGGTGGCCAGCATCCGTCGCCGTTCCCGCACTGCCACGTTGCCACGACGACGACCCACAAATCGCTGCGTGGTCCCCGCGGTGGCGTGATCCTGACGAACGACGAAGATCTGGCGAAGAAGTTCAACTCGGCCGTCTTCCCCGGTCTGCAGGGTGGTCCGCTGATGCACATCATCGCCGCCAAGGCCGTCGCCTTCGGTGAAGCGCTGGAGCCGGAGTTCAAGGACTACGCCGCGCAGATCGTCAAGAACGCCAAGGCGCTTGCGGAAACCCTGATCGCCGGCGGCCTCGATGTCGTCTCCGGCGGCACCGACAACCACCTGATGCTCGTCGATCTTCGCAAGAAGAACGCGACCGGCAAGCGTGCCGAAGCAGCCCTCGGCCGCGCCTACATCACCTGCAACAAGAACGGCATCCCGTTCGACCCTGAGAAGCCATTCGTAACTTCGGGTGTGCGCCTCGGCGCGCCAGCCGGCACGACGCGTGGCTTCAAGGAAGCGGAATTCAAGGAAATCGGCAACCTCATCGTTGAGGTTCTCGACGGCTTGAAGGTCGCCAACTCCGACGAGGGGAACGCAGCCGTGGAAGCAGCCGTTCGCGGCAAGGTGGTCGAGCTGACCAACCGCTTCCCAATGTATGATTACATGGGCTAAGGATAGCGCATGCGCTGCCCATTCTGCGGATCGGAAGACACACAGGTCAAGGATTCACGCCCGGCGGAGGACAATACGTCCATCCGCCGCAGGCGTATTTGTCCCGATTGCGGCGGTCGTTTCACGACCTTCGAGCGCGTGCAGCTGCGCGAGCTGATGGTGTCGAAGAAGACCGGCCGCAAGGTACCGTTCGACCGCGACAAGTTGGTGCGATCTTTCGAGATCGCACTGCGCAAGCGTCCCGTCGACCGCGACCGCATCGAACGTGCGGTATCCGGCATCGTTCGACGGCTTGAAAGCTCCGGCGAAGTCGAGATCAGCTCCGAGCAGATCGGCCTTCAGGTGTTGGAAGCATTGAAGAGCCTGGATGATGTTGGCTTCGTTCGCTATGCCTCTGTCTATCGGGATTTTTCGCATGCCGAGGATTTCGAGAAAGTCATTTCCGAGATCAACGCCAAGATCGCCCGCGATCCCCTGGACAACTAGCTCATGAGCGCTTCGGAAGACGACGCGCGTTTCATGGAAGAGGCGATCCGCCTGGGTCTCCTGCATCTCGGCCAGACATCTACCAATCCTTCCGTCGGCTGCGTGATCGTGCGTGACGGTCAGATCGTCGGCCGTGCAGTGACGGCAGTCGGCGGGCGTCCCCATGCCGAACCGCAGGCCCTGGCCGAAGCCGGCGAACTGGCGCGCGGCGCCACCGCCTATGTCACGCTCGAACCCTGCTCGCATTACGGCAAGACACCACCCTGCGCGGAGGCGCTGATTGCCTACGGCATTGGTCGTGTGGTGATAAGCGTCACCGATCCGGATCCGCGTGTCTCGGGCAGGGGCATTGCCATGCTGCGCGATGCGGGGATCGAGGTCGAGTCAGGAATTCTCGAAAAGGAAGGCAAGCGTTCGCTTGCTGCTTACCTCACACGGCAGACGAAGAACCGGCCCTATGTGACTCTCAAGCTTGCGGTTTCCGCTGACGGCATGATCGGAAAAAAGGGCGAGGGGCAGATTGCGATCACTGGGCCTGCGGCACGGGTAGAGGTGCAGAAGCTGCGCGCCGAAACCGATGCGATTCTGGTTGGGATCGGGACTGCGATCGCCGATGATCCCTTGCTCACCGTTCGCACGCCTGGACTTGAGGCCCGCTCACCGGTTCGTGTCGTGCTCGATGAAGATCTCTCTTTGCCCTTGGACAGCAAGCTGGTCGCTACGGCCAAGCAGGTGCCATTGATCGTCGTCGCGGCCGAACCGCCCCGCTTCGACAATAGCGAGGACGAGGCCTTTCTCGCACGACGAGACGCTTTGGATCAGGCTGGCGTCGAAGTGGTCCAATGCAGTCCCTACCGGCCCGACCAACTGCTGCCTGCACTAGCATCGCGCGGAATTTCTTCGCTTGTCATCGAAGGCGGCGCGCGGACGGCGAAGCTTTTCCTGGATGCCGGTTACATCGACCGCATCCTCCTCTATCAAGGCCCTGCGGTGATCGGGCAGGACGGTATTGAATCGCCGGTCCAGAAGACCGATATGCCATCGGGCTTCCTGCACAGGGGCACCTTCATGTTTGGCGACGATCGCCTGGACGAATACGAAAGAGAGCTTTGATGTTTACCGGAATTGTCACCGACGTCGGCAAGATCGAATCTGTTTCCCCATTGAAGGAAGGCATCAAGCTGCGTGTCGCCACTGCCTATGATCCGGCGACCATCGACATGGGCGCCTCGATCTCGCACTCCGGTATCTGCCTGACGGTGACCGGCCTGCCCGGCGAGGGCAGCAACGGCCGCTGGTTCGAGGTCGAAGCTTGGGAAGAGGCTCTGCGCCTAACGACGATCGGGACGTGGAAGGAAGGTACCCGCATCAATCTCGAGCGCTCGCTGAAGATCGGCGACGAACTCGGCGGCCACATCGTTTCCGGTCATGTTGATGGCAAGGCCGAGATCCTCTCGGTGACGGAAGAGGGCGATGCGACGCGCTTTCGCCTGCGTGCGCCTGAGCATCTCGCCAAGTTCGTTGCACCTAAGGGCTCCATCGCTCTGGATGGCACGTCGCTCACCGTCAACGCGGTGGACGGTACCGATTTCGACGTCCTGCTGATCCGTCACACGCTTGAGGTCACGACCTGGGGCGAACGCAAGGCAGGCGACTTCGTCAATTTCGAAGTCGATACCATGGCGCGCTATGCCGCTAGGCTGGCGGAGTTCCCGACCGCGAAAGCAGAATAACCTCTCCATTATAGTTGCATCGCTGGACTTCGCGAAAGCCGAGCTTGTGCGCCAGGCGCAGCGAGGGATCGTTCCCCGGGTCGATAATGCAGGTCATTGGCTTGGAGGGGAACCGCTCTTCCGCCCAGGCGATCAGCGCCGTGAGCGCTTCGCTGGCGTAGCCGTGCCCTTGCGCGAAGGGCATCAGTCCCCAACCGGTCTCCAGAGTGCCTTCCGTGGAAACGGGGTGCATATCCCGTTTCATGTCGAGGAAGCCTGCTTCCCCGATGAAACGCCCTGACTGCTTTTCCTCGATCGCCAGAAATCCGAAACCCATGTGATGCCACATGCCGGCGACACGCAGCATGCGTGCCCAGGCCTGTTCGCGGGTGGAGGGGACACCTCCGATGAAGCGCACCACCGCTTCGTCGCTCCACATCGTCATATAGTCAGAAAAATCGTCAACGGTGTGCGGACGTAGCAGCAGTCGCGCTGTCTCGATGGTAGGAATGCTGGTCATCTTGAAGTGTTCCCTCGGATGGAGGTCAAGCACCCGGCTCGCCGTCCCAGTAGTCCAGCTTGCCATGCTCGCTGCCGATAAAGCGAAAGCGGTTCGCTTGTCCCTCGTCGCGATTGGTCTTGGCGAGAAACTTTCCGGAATCGGGATATTCGACAATCTCGGTTTTCGCCATTGTCGAAATGCCGAGGTAGATCAGAGGCGTCGAACCAGTGTTGATGATCTGGTGGGCGGTCTCTTGTCCCCCGGCTGGAGCGCCGAGCGTGTCACCCTTCCGGATCGGATAGCGATCAGGACCGAAACGATATTCGCCGGTGCCTTCGATGACGAAAAACAGCTCATCCTCCACGTGATGGTTGTGGAATGGACAGCTGGATTTGCCGGGCGGGACTTCGTTGTAGCTTATGCCGAGACCTGCAAGGCCGAGAAGCGAGCCGAATGAGACATCCGTCCCTTCGTACAGATCCCCTTGCTTCCAGTGCTCAAGCTTCAAATCAGCGACGTTGATGACGGGCTTCGATACGCCGGACATTGTCTTCTCCTGTTTCCGGAGAAAAGGCATCATCCTGCGAGAAAATACAACCCGCAAAGCATCGTGACGGGCGACAGTCTTCCGCTGTCGCCCTTGACCTTATCGATAGTAGACCGTGATACCGCCGTCCGCGGCCTGATCAGCGTTGACGATGTTTCCGAGCAGCACACCTCGGGCGTTGAGCTGATGCATAAGGGGTTTGTTGACGGCAATGGCCGCACGGATCACTTGGATGTCGTGGACACTGTGTGCGGCAAATGAATTGGGCGCTCCGATATTTTTCGATCTGCCGTGGTCGGCCACCTGCCGAATATCGAGATTTGCGCCGCTGAAGCTGCGGAGCGTTCGTTCGATGCCCGACGGGGTGGTCATGTCGAGACTTTCGGCACGGCTGGCATCTGCAAAGGCAAGGGTAGCGACTGCGGAGGCGATGGCTGCAACGCGATTCATGGTGTATCCTTTCATCTGCTCTGACGATCGACCGTCGGCAGTGGATCGTCAGCGTTACGCAGATGAAATTGGTAATCGGATCATCCGCCTTCAATTCATAAGTATCTGGAATTTAGTCACATATTGTTCATGCGAATTGCCCTTCATTTGCCATCTTCGAGGCGCCGGTCCGACGCCGGCACAAAATGACGCAAGAATTGCCCGCTCCGCCGTTGCCGGGATTCCGGATTCGGCATCCAACCATGGTCGGAATTTGCTTGCCATTCGGGTCGCGGCGTGTTTTGACCGCGGCCTGCCGAATGGTGAAGTCCTCTAGCTACTGAAGGTGAAGCATGGCGCGAGAAACCGCTCCCCACATTTTGATCGTCGAAGCACGCTTCTACGACGACATGGCCGATGCCCTGCTTGAAGGCGCGACCTTCGCCTTGAAAGAGGCGGGCGCGACCTATGAGGTCGTCACCGTTCCGGGCGCTCTCGAGATTCCGGCGGCGATTGCCATGGCGCTCGACGGAGCAGATAATGAGGGCACGCAGTATGATGGGTACGTCGCCCTCGGTATGGTCATCCGCGGCGAGACCTACCATTTCGATATCGTGTCGAACGAATCCTCTCGCGCGCTGATGGATCTGGCCGTGAGCGAATCCCTTGCCATTGGCAATGGCATTCTGACTGTTGAGAATGACGATCAGGCCTGGGCTCGCGCCCGCCGTTCGGACAAGGACAAGGGCGGATTTGCCGCCCGCGCAGCTCTTACGATGATAGAGCTGAAGAAGAAGTTGGGTGCATAACGAATGAACAACGAGAACTCGGAGCGTCCGGTCAAGGCTGCAAACCAGCGAGGTGCTGCGCGCCTTGCTGCCGTTCAGGCGCTCTACCAGATGGATATTGGCGGCACCGGCGTGCTGGAGATCGTGGCTGAATACGAGGCGCATCGCCTGGGCCAGGAACTCGACGGTGAGACCTATTTGAAGGCCGACCCCTCCTGGTTCCGCTCGATCGTATCAGGCGTCGTGCGGGAGCAGCGTCGCCTTGACCCAATGATTGCGTCCGCCTTGCAGGACGACTGGGCGCTGTCGCGTCTCGATAGCACGGTCCGCGCGATCCTCCGTGCCGGCGTCTTCGAGATTCTCGAACGCAAGGATGTTCCCGTTGCGGTCATCGTGACGGAATACGTCGAAATCGCTCAGGCCTTCTTCAGCGACGATGAGCCGAAGCTCGTCAACGCCGTGCTTGACCGCATCGCAAAGCAGGTGCGCGGCGAAGCCAAGAAGTAGCGTTCTGCCGGGTCGGCAGGCCCGACCTCCAAGAATCCTCCGTTCCCATTGTGCTGCAAGGGCTTTTGGCTCTTACGGGCTTGACGCGCCGTTTTCCTCCACGCAATCTCCGCCCGGCGTTGCAGCATTTCTGTGGGAGGAAATCGAGTCGGCGTATTCGCAGCCGGAGAGGGAGTGAGCTCCGGCTCTTTTGGAGGAAAGAGCGAAATGAGCATTCTTTTATGGGTAATAGCATGCGGTCTGCTCTCGGTGGTCTATGCCATCTGGGCAACCCGGTCGGTGCTTGCCGCCGATCAGGGTAACAAGCGCATGCAGGAAATTGCAGGCTATATTCGTGAGGGTGCGCAGGCTTATCTGACGCGCCAGTATAAGACCATCGCAATCGTCGGCATCGTCGTTTTCATTGCAGCTTGGCTGCTGCTCTCCGGCACGGCTGCAATCGGCTTCCTCATCGGCGCTGTTCTGTCAGGCGCTGCTGGCTTCATCGGCATGCATGTCTCGGTGCGCGCCAATGTTCGCACGGCGCAGGCGGCATCCCAGAGCCTGGCCGCCGGACTTGAGATTGCATTCAAGTCGGGTGCCATCACCGGGCTTCTGGTGGCCGGTCTCGCGCTCCTTGGCGTGTCGATCTACTACTACGTGCTGACTGTCGTGCTTGGGCACGAAGGCAGCTCTCGCGAAGTCATCGATTCCCTCGTCGCGCTTGGCTTCGGTGCGTCGCTGATTTCGATCTTCGCCCGTCTCGGCGGTGGTATCTTCACCAAGGGCGCTGACGTCGGCGGTGACCTCGTCGGCAAGGTCGAAGCGGGTATCCCGGAAGATGATCCGCGCAACCCCGCGACAATTGCCGATAACGTCGGCGACAACGTCGGCGATTGCGCTGGCATGGCAGCTGACCTTTTCGAAACCTACGCCGTATCCGTCGTCGCGACCATGGTTCTCGCCGCAATCTTCTTTGCCGGCGCACCCGTTCTTGAATCGGCGATGCTCTACCCGCTTGCGATCTGCGGCGCCTGCATCATCACCTCGATCATTGGTACGTTCTTTGTCAAGCTCGGCAGCAATGGCTCGATCATGGGCGCCCTTTACAAGGGGCTCATCGTCACCGGCCTGCTGTCGATCATCGGCCTTGGCGTAGCGACATCACTGACCATCGGCTGGGGTTCGATTGGCTCGGTCGGTGGCGAGGACATTACCGGCACGCATCTCTTTGTCTGCGGTCTGATCGGCCTGCTCGTCACAGCGCTGATTGTTGTCATCACCGAATATTACACCGGCACCAACAAGCGCCCAGTCAATTCGATCGCCCAGGCCTCTGTGACCGGCCATGGCACGAACGTCATCCAGGGTCTTGCGGTGTCGCTGGAATCGACAGCCCTCCCGGCGATTGTCATCGTCGGTGGCATCCTGGCGACTTATCAGCTCGGCGGCCTTTTCGGCACCGGCATCGCGGTTACCGCCATGCTCGGCATTGCCGGCATGATCGTTGCTCTCGACGCTTTCGGTCCGGTGACGGACAATGCCGGTGGCATTGCGGAAATGTCCCACCTGCCGCCGGAAGTACGCAAGTCGACCGACGCGCTCGACGCAGTCGGCAATACGACGAAGGCCGTTACCAAGGGCTATGCGATCGGTTCCGCTGGCCTCGGCGCCCTGGTTCTGTTTGCGGCCTATTCCTACGACCTCAAATACTTTGCCGCCAACGGTGACAAGTACCCGTATTTTGCAGGTATTGGCGACATCTCCTTCGATCTTTCCAATCCTTACGTCGTTGCCGGACTGATCTTCGGTGGTCTCATTCCTTATCTCTTCGGTGGCATCGCGATGACCGCCGTCGGCCGCGCGGCCGGCGCAATTGTCGAAGAGGTTCGCCGTCAATTCAAGCAGAAGCCCGGCATTATGGCAGGGACCGAGCGTCCAGACTATGGCAGGGCGGTTGACCTGCTGACCAAGGCAGCCATCCGCGAGATGGTCATTCCTTCGCTTCTGCCGGTTCTTGCCCCGATCGTCGTCTACTTTGGTGTATTGATCATCTCGGGCTCGAAGGCTTCCGCTTTCGCGGCGCTGGGCGCATCGCTGCTCGGTGTTATTATCAACGGCTTGTTCGTCGCGATCTCGATGACCTCGGGTGGTGGCGCGTGGGACAATGCCAAGAAATCCTTCGAGGACGGCTTCGTCGACAAGGACGGCGTTCGCCATATGAAGGGCTCCGACGCGCATAAGGCATCGGTGACCGGCGACACGGTCGGCGACCCCTACAAGGATACGGCTGGTCCTGCCGTTAACCCGGCGATCAAGATCACCAACATCGTCGCTCTTCTGCTTCTCGCCGTCCTGGCTTGAGGCACATCGCCGAAACTAAAAACCCGCCGGAGCGATCCGGCGGGTTTTTCTTTGAGAGTTCGCTCCCGCTTTAGCGGAGGCTGGCCGGGTTCTGCGGCGAGGCCGGCTGCGAGGTGCCGCCACCGAAGAGGCCCTTCGCAGCGTTCGCCGCGCTGCCGCCCGATAGCAGCTGTTGTAGGAAGGTGAAGTCCTTGCCGCCCGTCGGGGTGACGCGGGTAATCGTATCGAAAATTTTGCCGTCCTTGAGGGTGTAGTTCGCACGGCGCGTAACGATGCCGTCCTTGTCGAAATAGATCGCCAGCACGCTCTGATCGACCACCTTCAGCTTCTGGAAGGCCATGGAGCGCTCGCGGCGCTGCGAGATGTAGTAGAAGACTTCGCCATCGAACGTCGCCGTCGTGGACGGGGTGCCGAGGGATAGGAGAACCTGCTCGCGGCTCGATCCTACTGGGACGAGATTCAGCGACTGCTCGTCGGCGACATATCCACCGTTGAGGACGGTTTGTGTCTGGCAGCCTGAAAGTCCGGCGGAGGCGATCATGATGGCAATAGCGGCATTGCTGAGGAATTTTTTGTCAGACTTGAAATACCGTTTCGTCAACGACATCTACTCCCTAAAATTATGAATGGCAGCCACCGGCCTCAGATCGCTGATGCAAAACCATTGTGGCCATTCCGGGGAGAGACATCCCGTTGGCTCATGCGGACAGAAGGGGTGCTGTCCCGAAAGTGGCCACCTTCGGCATTGCAATTCGCGCCTGCTTCGGTAAACCAGCTTTCGAAATCATGCAACAAGGTCGGACGCCGCTTGGCGCCCAGAATGAGGCCTTTCCGGAAAAAACGATGATCTTCGGGCTCTTTGGCAAGAAAAACAACAACCAGGTAATCGTAGATCGGCAATATCAGGCACTGACGTCGGCCGCACGGATGCCGGAATTCTATGAGCGCTTGAATGTCCCGGATACGGTGATGGGGCGTTTCGAGATGCTTTCGGCGGTGATGATCCTCTTCTTCCGGCGCACACGAACCTCCGGGACGAGCGGCCAGGAGATCGCGCAGGAAATCGTCGACGCCTTCTTCCAGGATATCGACTACTCCATCCGTGAATTGGGGATCGGTGACAACACGGTTCCCAAACGCATGAAGAAGCTGGCCGGCATGTTCTATGGCCGCCTGGAGGCCTACGCCAAGGCGATGGACACCAGGGATGCCGAAGGACTCGCTGCTGCGCTCGTGCGAAACATTCATCCGAAGGCGAATGAGCCGGTGGATATGCGCGGTCTCGCGGACTGGATGTTTGTTGCCGAAGACCATCTTTTGTCTCAGTCGGAGGACGTCATAGCGACAGGCTCGGCGACACTTCCGAAGGTAGCATGAGGAAGAGACGATGAAAAACAAAAGAGACGACGTTCCGTTCTCCTACCTCGTAAATGTAGGTCATATATCGGCCAATCCTGTCGAGGTGCATCTGGAGGCCGACAAGCGCGAATTGGCAGCCCTTGCGGACAGTTGGAGTGTCCTATCGGTGGACAGCTTTGGTGCTGACCTCCAGATCGGTCGGTGGAAGCGGGATGGTGTGCGCATCAAGGGCAGGGTGCGTGCCAACATCGTCCAGTCCTGCGTCGTGACCCTCGATCCGGTCCCATCGGAGATCGACGAGAGCTTCGAGCAGATCTTCGTGCCGGAGAATTCCAAGCTTGCGCGCCGGCCCGCCAATGATGCCGGCGAAATGGTGCTGGACCCCGATGGCCCGGACCTTCCCGAAAGCTTCACCGGCGATACGATTGACGCAGGTGAGGTGGTTACGGAATTCGCAGCTCTTGCGATCGATCCCTATCCGCGCAAGCCCGGTGTGGAGTTCTCCGGTCACATAGAAGACACTGGAGAGAACGATAAAAAGCCGTCTGCCTTCGCCGTGCTGAAGGATTGGAAAAAGGACTGAACCCCGTTGGGGATTTGACACAATTCAGTTGTAAGCGACGGGAAAACCGGTATTTTGGCCGAAATTTCGCCCGCCGGAGGCGAAAAACAAGGATCAGGGACGCGTGATCAGAATTTCTATCGACCTCATGGGTGGCGACTTTGGTCCCCAGGTTGTCATCCCCGGCGCCGCCAAGGCACTGGAAAGACATCCCGATATTTTCTTCGTGATGTATGGATTGAAGGAACAGTGCGAGCCGGTTCTCGACAGGTTTCCGAAGCTCAAGGAAAAGACCGTTTTCCACGACTGCGAGCTGGCCGTCCGCATGGACGAGAAGCCGAGCCAGGCGCTCCGTCGCGGTCGCTATATCTCCACCATGTGGCGGACGATCGAAGCGGTGAAGACGAAGGAAGCCGACGTCGCGGTGTCGGCCGGCAATACCGGCGCGCTCATGGCGATGGCCAAGTTCTGTCTGCGTACGATGGCCAATATCGAGCGGCCGGCGATCGCTGCCATCTGGCCCACCTTGAAGGGCGAGAGCATCGTTCTCGACGTGGGCGCGACGATCGGCGCGGATTCGCAGCAGTTGATGGATTTCGCGCTCATGGGCGGGGCAATGGCCCGTGCGCTGTTCGAGATCGAGCGTCCGTCGATTGGCCTGCTGAATGTCGGGGTCGAAGAGATCAAGGGCCAGGAAGAGGTGAAGGAAGCGGGGCGCCTGCTCCGTGAGGCCAACATCGACTCGCTCGAGTACTATGGCTTCGTCGAAGGCAACGACCTGGGGAAGGGTACCGTCGACGTCGTCGTGACCGAAGGCTTCTCTGGCAATATTGCTTTGAAGGCGGCCGAAGGTACAGCGCGGCAGATCGGTGAGTATCTGCGCGCTGCAATGTCGCGCACGCTGCTTGCCAAGATCGGCTACTTCTTCGCCAAGGGCGCCTTCGACATGCTGCGCGAAAAGATGGATCCGAGCCGTGTGAACGGCGGCGTCTTCCTCGGCCTCAACGGCGTCGTCATCAAGAGCCATGGCGGCGCCAATGCCGAAGGCATCGCTGCCGCCATCGAGGTCGGCTACGACATGGCCAAGAATGGCCTCAATCAGAAAATAGAAAACGATCTTCAAAAGTATCATGCCAAGCGGCTGCCCCCGATCGGGCCGGAAGCCGCATGAGCGACGGGGTTTAAGCAATATGATCCGTTCAGTTGTTCGCGGGTTCGGAGCCGCACTTCCGAAACGCGTTATGACCAATCGCGACATGGAAGATGTCGTGGACACATCGGACGAATGGATTGTCCAGCGTACGGGCATTCGCCAACGCTACATCGCGGGCGAGGGCGAGACGACATCGTCGCTCGGCGAAGCTGCGGCGCGTGCTGCGCTCGACAAGGCAAGCCTGACGCCAGCTGATATCGATCTTATCATCTGTGCCACCTCGACGCCCGACAACACATTCCCGGCGACTGCCGTCAATATCCAGAACCGCCTGGGCATGCACCATGGCTTTGCGTTCGACGTACAGGCCGTCTGCACAGGCTTCGTCTATGCTGTGACAACGGCCGACGCCTTTATCAGGGGCGGTCTCGCCAGGCGCGTGCTGGTAATCGGCGCCGAGACCTTCTCGCGCATTCTCGACTGGAACGATCGCACGACCTGTGTCCTCTTTGGCGATGGCGCCGGGGCGATCGTGCTGGAGGCTGCCGAGGGCAAGGGCACGACCGCTGATCGTGGCGTGCTGACGGCGCACCTGCGTTCCGATGGCTCCCACAAGGAGAAGCTCTATGTGGATGGCGGTCCCTCGACGACTGGCACGGTTGGGAAGCTGCGCATGGAGGGCCGCGAAGTCTTCAAATATGCAGTCGGCATGATCACTGACGTCATTCAGGCCGCCTTCGACGCCACGGGAACGACCGCCGACGATCTCGACTGGCTCGTGCCACACCAGGCCAATCGCCGTATCATCGACGGTTCCGCCAAGAAGTTGCATATTGCACCTGAGAAAGTAGTCATTACGGTTGATCTCCACGGCAACACGTCTGCCGCGTCGATTCCGCTCGCGCTGGCCACGGCCGCTGGCGACGGCCGGATCAAGGAAGGCGATCTGGTGATGTTGGAAGCGATGGGCGGCGGCTTCACCTGGGGCGCAGCACTCCTGCGCTGGTAACCCGAAAATCCAAAAAACTACCGACGAACAAGAGCTTGACCGTGAGGCGCAAGACAAATACTCTTTGTCCGCTTTCATAATATAATTGGCAAATGGGCGGGGAAACCATGACCGGAAAGACAGTGACGCGAGCAGACCTGGCGGAATCAGTTTTTCGTAAGGTCGGTCTTTCAAGAACCGAATCTGCTGAGCTCGTGGAAACTGTCATTGACGAGATTTGTAACGCGATTGTTCGCGGCGAAACCGTCAAGCTCTCGTCTTTTGCGACGTTCCAGGTGCGCGACAAGAATGAGCGCATCGGCCGCAATCCGAAGACTGGCGAGGAAGTACCGATTTCTCCCCGACGCGTCATGACCTTCAAGGCCTCCAATGTCTTGAAGACGCGGATCCTCAAGGCGCATACTCTGCGCAAGACCAAGCAGAAGGCCGCAAATCCGGCTTCCTGATTGGGCTGAGGAGAGGGAGGTCCCTCTCGCTCGACGACAACAACCTGCAATCTTCCCTGAACGATCTGTGCGGTATTCAAGAGGTGACTTGAATTCGCGGCGTCAAACCGTTGAAATATGATGAGTCGCGGCTCGGTTCTGACGTTCGTGAGACACAGCTGCGCCTTGTCAGCCGAACAGACGCGCGGCGCACCCCGAGACCGCGTAGGGAGTAAGGATGTTGGATAAGAGCCCCGATGCGTTCCGCACCATCAGCGAGGTGGCGGACGACCTAGACCTTCCACAGCATGTCCTGCGCTTCTGGGAGACTCGGTTTCCTCAGATCAAACCGATGAAACGCGGCGGCGGCCGCCGCTACTACAGGCCCGAGGATATTGATCTTCTGAAGGGCATTCGCCACCTGCTCTATGATCACGGCTACACCATCAAGGGCGTGCAGAAACTTCTGAAGACCAACGGCAACAAGTTTGTCATCTCCATCGGGCATGGCGATCTCGCCAGCGTCCAGGCGCTGACGGGCGGCCCGCCGGAGGGCGGTGATGCGGCCGAGCCACGGGTCGGAATGTCCGAGGAGGATCAGGTGGTTGGCCGCGCGAAGCCGCCGATCACACGCCGCTTCTTCAATTTCGGCGGTGGCGATGAAGAATCCCCGGAAATCTCGATCGGCAAGTCGAGCGTCGGCAAGGAGGATCGAGCGCTGCTTCAGGAAGCACTCTACGATCTCCTCGAATGCAAGCGCCTGTTGGATCAAGTTCGCTGATCCAATACCGGAGCGCCTCGATGGCTTAGTTAGTGAAGCATCGCCCGCGCGTTCGGACGGCCTCTGCCAAACGCATCGTAGTTGGCGGCGAGCGTAATTCCAGTCAGTACCAAGGAAGCCTTCGTGACCGCGTCTCATTCCGTTCCCGGCAAATTCTATGACGCCTTCCTGTTCGATATGGATGGCACGCTCTTGAACTCGATCGCGGTGGTCGAACGCGTCTGGACGGAATGGGCTATGCGGCATGGCCTCGAGCCAGAGGTTTTCCTCAAGACGATCCATGGCATTCGCGCCTCCGACGTCATTCGCCAGCTGGCGTTGCCAGGCGTCGATCCGGAGTATGAGGCAAAGCAGCTACTGAAGGAGGAGATGGAGGACGTTGGAGGTATCGTCTCGATCCCCGGCGCGATCGATTTCCTGAACAGCATTCCACCGGCAAAGTGGGCGATCGTAACCTCGGCACCGATCGAACTCGCCCGGCGGCGCATGGCCGCCGCAGGCATTCCGACGCCCGTGGCGATGGTGAGCGGTGAAGAAGTGGTAGCCGGGAAACCGAGCCCGGAGTGCTACCTGCTGGGGGCCAAGCGCCTCGGAGTCGATCCGACGAAATGCCTGGTGTTCGAAGATGCCGTTGCCGGAATTCTCGCAGGCGAAGCGGCGGGCGCGGATGTGACAGTCATCACCGAGACGCATACGACGCCGTTCGCAACGCCGCACTTTTCGATCTCCGACTATCGGGAGTGGCGTGTCGACACCGGCCCAGACGGGCGCGTTGCGCTGGTCAGATAGCGCGCTAGTGCTTGCGCTGTTGCTGCGCCTGCTTCTTCATGCGCTCGAAAGCAGCAATCATTTTTGCCTTTACCGAACCCAGCGTTCCCAATTCATGTCCGCAGGTGAAGCAGGTAAGGATATCGGTGTCGAGCGGTTCGGGCCGCTCGAATTTCATTCGGGTGTTCCTGCATTTGGGGCAGGGGATCTCAATCTGCATGGTCTTATCCAAAGTCTCGCGTTTCCGAGGTTTCTTATTCGCGGAGGGCCGATCGAGCAAGCGTTTTCGACCACGACCGAGCACTGACACTTGCCGGCGTTGGCAAAAATCAAAATCGAGATGATGCTACTGGCAAGCGAAGAAAGTCGAGTAGCCTCCGACAGTGGCCACTCCCGCGTATCGCAGATTAGGTCGAAGCAGATTCGTGTTATGGCCCCAGGAGCGCCTCCAGCCAGCAAAAAGCTGCTGCGGTGTCGTATACCCCATCGCGACATTCTCTGAACATACCACACTGAGCCCAGCGGCTCTGGCTTGAGCCGATCTCTGGCGGAAACCATAGTGGCTCATGCTTCGCCGAGCTGCCTGGTAGCGGCTATGCTGCTGCGCCAGGGCTTTCAAAGTGCCATTTGCGGCGAGGGGAGACAGGCCACGGCTCGCCCTATACGAATTGATGAGAGCGAGCGTCTGGGAGCCAAAATCGCCTGTCATCGTTGGTGGTTGCGCTGCGCTAATGCATGCCGAACTCAGAACCACAATTGCTATTGTCTGTAGCGTCTTCATTGTCGGATTTCCCATCTTGGCAAGAATTCGCCTTTGGCGGGCCTGAGCAGACACAAAGCAAACGATCCAGGCAACCATAAACGGGCATGACGCCTCGATTTTCGATGTCGAGCCGAAATGTAGATTCCAACGAGCTGGCCAGCTGGGTGATGTCAGGAGACGCTCAGAGGACAAGCGTCAGCTGACGACCCCATTCTGCCGGCACATATTGTTGAAGTTTGTTTGTGCGCTGCCTTGGGCCGTCAGGGTAAACGAAAAGGCCGCTCTTCCCGTCGCACTTGTGTTTCTCAAAACACCGGCGAAGGGCTCTCCGCCAGTAAAGGCACCGCCCTTGTTCTTGGAGTCCACTATGCCGCAAACATAGACGATCCCGGGCTGTCTCTGTGCCGCCATCATGCTCTTGAACGTCGCACTGGAGGGATCTTTGAGGTAGCTTCGAACTGTGTTCTGAATGGCAGAAACCTCGCCCTCCGAGAGGGTATACGGGATTGTCTGCTGAGTGACGCTTCCGCAGGAACTAAGCAACAAAAGGCCGGCGATCATGATTCTCTTCATGTGCTCCCCCATGAGGGCGTCAAACGACAGGCCCCCCGCCAAGAAAATCTCTTCTAGCAGTTGCTAAATCAAGCCAGTATTTCGACGTATCTCGATGGGAACTATGAGCCGGGGTCCGAAACAGGCTACTTACAATTCAGAAGTTTGTGACTCTCTTTGCCTCTAGTCAAGCCTCGCGTTCAAAGCCTTTCGTCACTGCCGGCAAGCGTTTCGATTGCGATCGCCACTCTGAGTGCGCGCATCTTTTATCGGAGGGACCGCACATATTTGATTGCCGACATGCAAAAGACGCTCGCTGGCCTGATTTGCTGTGAGACGCAGGTCTCACGGACGGCAGCGGAACTGCCGTGGAACTTCTGTTGCAAGCCCACCTATCCCCGGCTTTCGTTCCTTTTTATTCCTCCTGCATGATTTTTCCCTTGCGCCGGAAATTCCAAAATACTAACAGGATCAGGCCGTTTCGGCAGGTCGGGGCGTAGCGCAGCCCGGTAGCGCACTTGACTGGGGGTCAAGGGGTCGCTGGTTCGAGTCCAGTCGCCCCGACCATTTACATAGTAACCTTCGGCACCCCCAGCAGCCGATGGTGATCTCTCTCTCATGGCTAGCCTTGCCGAAAATCAACTGCGACGCAGTTGCCCTTTTCCTGTCAGTGTTTCTGATGTCGGGGCAGCACGGATATATCGCTGATAGAAAAATTTCTTAATCACTCGAATAATTATTAGTTTCATGTAATATATGTTCGACAACTGTTGGTGGACGACCTATGGCCAACCGCGAGGCAAGCGAAACATGCCGGGAAGCTCTGGCGGAGTCCTTCGAGGCTCTGGTCGAGAAGGCCATATCGTCGGGCTGGTCGGAACAGGAAGTCGCACTGGCACTGACGGACCTCGCCGAGACCTATCTGGTCAAGGTCGGCGCAACGGTCATCATCGAGGACTCAATCTATTCGCAGCTTGCCTTTGAGCGGCTGAAAAATTGAGGCGGAAGTCGCCCATCAGACCGGCCCGAAACACGCCGTTCACATATATGTTTCCGTTGGAAATGTTCGGTTGATAAATCACCGGCTCGGGCGCATAGTGCCCGCATCGTCGGCTATGGATGGGCGGTCGACGTCAATGCTAGTGGTGTCATTAGCCCTCATGGAACCTGTGGCGTGATGCTTAAATCCCCAGTTCTTCCACGTGACCTGCCACTTTTCTCGGATGACCTAGACCTCCTGTCCGGAGTACTTGACGATGTCTGCCGGGACAGGGGACTTGCGCGCGATACACCGGCTGCCGAAGTCATCGGCGCGCTCCTGATCCAGCTCTACCGACAGGGCGTTAGGGACAAGGGCAAGCTTGCCGCCCTCGCAAGGGCTTATTTGTAATTTCGGAACCTGAAGAGCGCCCGACTAGTCGTCGTTTGCCGCGTTGAGATTTTCCGGGCGGATCCCTTCGTCGATCCCGGTACGTGCTCGCAGCCTGACGCCCGGTCCGCCTTCGTCATGGTTGCCGCTGGCGATGAAGATGATGCCCGCCGCCTCCAGCGCTTGTTTGACCGCGAGCAGCGCATGCGGCTCGCCTTCCCGCTCATCGCGCTCCATTATTTCGATGGTGGCAGCGGGCAGACCTGAGGCGGTTGCCAGTTGCTCGATGCTCATTCCGGTCATCGCGCGGGCGCCGCGCATTTGTGTCGCTGTGATCATGAATCAAAGACTAGCGCGTCGGCGCTCGTTCGCAAGCCCGATGTGAAGCGCCATTGCGTCTATGGCGCTGTTCCAGCGCGGCGCAGCCCCAGACCACACCGAAAAGCAGGTAGACATGTCGCCAGTGATCGATGTCGATGACGTTTCCGATTGCCACATGCCCTAGCACTCCGATCCACGCGATCATCAGATAGGGCTGCCAAGGCCGATCCTTCAGCAGGTTCCTGAACCCGAGATAGATTGTCCAGCAGAGCATGGTGACGTAACTGACAAAGCCAAGCCAGCCGTAGCTCGTCAGCGACTTCAGCCAGACATTGTGCTCATCCTCCGGAAACATCGTGCCGAAGACCAGCGGACCGATTCCGAGCGGTCGTTCCATCATCATCGTGAAGCCGATGCGGTGGCGCTCGAAGCGACCGAGGTGCTCACCGTCATACTGCTGCACGAGCTGGGCGCGCGTCGAAAAGAGCGCACTGACCTTCGGGAACTGCAACGCGACGACCAGCGACGCAACCAGCAACATGATCGCCGCAAGCGACAGAATCAGGATGCGCAGTCGAAACGCGCCGCTGCGTTCCTTGAGTAGCATGCAGAAGATCAGCAGGAGAATCCCGGCGGCAAAGAGGCCCCAGGCCGCACGCGAGAACGACAAGAAAACGCCCAGTGCCAGGATCAAGAGCGCTACCGCTTTGATCGGCGACGTCCTCAGATTGCCGACAAGAATGGCGTGGACAAGGTAGAGCGATGGCGGGATCAGGAATGGGCCAAATACGTTCGGGTCCTGGAAGGCGCCTTTGGCACGATCGTAGAGCGTGAAGACCTCTGCGCCGGGGAAGGCGTGAAAATAGCCGAGTATCCCGAGCAGGGAGGTGATAACGGCGGCGAACGCCCAGGCATTGAAGATGAGCGGCAGGCGCCGAGGGCTGTCCTCGACGATCGCGGCATAGAAGATCGCAGTCAATGCGAGGAACGTCGAGACCGCGACATACATTGGCCCGGTCCCGAGGTCCTTCATCTGGGTCAGCGAGAGCATGCCGCCGATGTTGAAGGCAAGCAACAGGGCAAGCAGCGGCGCTGTGAAGCGTGAAATCCTGAGACCGAGGATGAACCAGATGCCGAGAAGGGCGGCCATCCACAGCTCGTAGGGCGCCGGCTCATCGATAACGAAGCCGGAGAGAAAGACACCAAAGGCAACCATCGCCGAACCGATCAGCCGCACCGTTGCTCGTTGTGGTTGAGCAACGCGAAGATGTGTCGCCGAGGCCGCGTTCAATAGGCGTTTTCCGTATTGAACAACCGGAAGGGCGTGAGGAACAGGATTTTCAGATCGAACCAGAGCGACCAGTTCTCGATATAGTAGAGATCGTAGGCGGTCCGGAACTTGATTTTGTCGTCGTGATCGACCTCGCCGCGCCAGCCGTTGATCTGCGCCCAACCCGTCACCCCGGGCTTCACGCGGTGACGCGCGAAATAGCCTTCCACGACGTCGCCGAAGAGGCGGTCCTTCGCCTGGGCCAGAATGGCATGTGGGCGCGGGCCAACCAGCGAAATGTCACCCTTCAACACGTTGAAAAGCTGCGGCAGTTCATCGATCGAACTCTTGCGGATGAAGCGTCCGACGGGTGTGACGCGTGGATCGCCTTTGGTGACCGCGGCACGTCCGGTGGGGTCACCCTTGTCGGCATACATTGAGCGAAACTTGAAGATCCTGATGATCTCGTTGTTGAAGCCATGACGGTTCTGCATGAAGAAGACCGGCCCCTTCGAGGTGACCTTGATGGCGATTGCCGTTGCAAGCATGATCGGCCAGAGGAGCGCCAGGGCGAGCAGCGTAAAGACAATGTCGAAACAGCGCTTGGCAACCGAGTCCCAGTCCCTGATCGGCTTGTTGAAGATATCGAGCATCGGGACAGACCCGATGTGCGAATAGGCACGCGGGCGAAAGCGCAGGCGATTTGCGTGCGCGGCAAGGCGAATGTCGACCGGCAGCACCCAAAGCTTCTTCAGCAGCTGCAGGATGCGGGCCTCCGCGCTAAGCGGCAGGGAAATGATCAGCATATCGATGCGGGTAATGCGTACAAACTCGACCAGTTCGGCGACCGTTCCGAGCTTCGGATAGCCGGCGACCATGATCGGCGACCGTTTCTCGCCGCGGTCGTCGAAAATGCCACAGATCCGGATGTCGTTGTCGGGTTGCTGTTCGAGAATGCGGATCAACTCCTTGGCCGGTGCCCCGCCACCGACGATCACCGCGCGGCGCTCCATGATGCCATTGCGTGACCAGTTGCGGATACCGTAGGCCGTCAACAAGCGAGCAGCGAGGAGGACGATTGCGCCGGCAATGAACCACGCAAAATGTGCTTGCGGCTGTGCCCGGCCGATGTTGCCGGAGAGTACGCTTGCAGCCGTGACAATCAGGAAGACGGATGCCCACATGGCAAGGACTCGCGGCAGCAGGCGCATGCGGGCGCGGAGCGCTGGGATGGAGTAGGTGTCGGCCGTCTGGAGCGCACTGACGAGGAGTGCCGCAACAACGGTGGCAGCGATCGCCCGCCCTGCAAGGGTTTCGCCCCCGTTCCCGGGCCAGAAGAGGAATGCAAGCAACCCGACGAGAAACTGTGAGGCGAATTCAAAAAGTCGGAACTGACCGATAATGATGGCCGGCGAGCGATTTCCGGTGCTGAATTGCTCGGCGATCTGACGGGCATAGGCGTTGATCGGCTCCGGTTGAACCGTTCCATCCGCGCCTTCGTCGCGTCGATGGATGTCGGAAACCTGCTTCCGCAGCGCTTCCAGGTCAAACTGCTCGCTTTTCTCTGCCTTGTTCATGAGGCTACCGCCGCTGGTTATCACGCCGGCAATAACAGAAAGCCCCTAAGAAAACTTTTACGAAGCAAGAGCAATAGCTTGCTTCGATTGGGGATCCAGGAGGTCGTGGTACAATTTCAGGACATCGTTGGCCATGATCGAGGCCGAGAAGACCGACCTCACCTGTTCCATCGACGGCATCGCCGCATCATGCCAGCCCGGGATGCGGATCGCGTCCGCCATGGCGCGTGCGAGATCGTCGGTATCCTCGGGGTTGGCGAGTGCAGGGCTGTCTTTGCCCAGCGCCTCTGGAATTCCGCCGACGCGAGTTGCGATGATGGTCTTCCCGGCGCCGAGACCCTCGAGCACGATGTAGGGCATGGCTTCAGCGCGCGACGGAACGACCAGGTTCTGTGACATCGCGAACGCCTGCTGAACGCGCATCGCCGGCAGCATGCTGATGCGCTTGCCCAAACCACGCTCGATCATCATGTCTCGGTATTTGTCGCGCTCGGGCCCGTCGCCGACCATCACGGCCGAAAGTGGGCGTCCGAGAATGCGCTCCGCCTTCGCGAAGGCCTCCACAAAGAGATCGGGACCCTTTAGGTCCCGCAGCATGCCGACGTAGATGTAATGCACGGCATCCGAACGCGTTGGGATGAGCTCGAAATCGCGCTCCGCAAGGCCATTGTAGATCAGCCGCGTTTCCGTTCGCGGCCGCCCGACCTTCCTCGTATAGGCTTCGCGCTCGTACTCGCAGATGAAGACGAGGGCGTCCGTGAAGTACTCCTGCAGACGCTCCATGCGGAGCACGAATTGCCCTACGAGCGACCTCGGAGAATAATGCAGGCTTCCACCATGCGCAGTATAGAGGCGGGCTACGCGATACCTGTTTACCCGCAAGGCCGAGCCGGCAAGCCGCGCGAGCACACCGCCTTTGGCGCCGTGACCGTGCAGCACATCCGGCCGCAAACTTTTAATATTCTTGTACGTATCCCAGATCACTCCGATGTCGGAGAGGCTGACGTGCCGCCGCATGGGCATGCGGGTCAATCCCATCGCCAGGTAGGGACGAATCTCGTCGAACAAGCGGTCTTCATGCTCGCCGCCCGTTGAGCTGTCGCAAAGAATGCCGACTTCGTGCCCCGCCTTGCTGTGCTCCAACACCAGATCGCGGACATGGCGGAAAATTCCGCCGACCGGTGATCTGAAGCAATGGAGGATGCGGAGGGGGGGCTGTTCGGTCATCGAGGATCAGAACAGTCGTTCGCGAACGTAGACCGTGTCGCCGGCGACGATCGCCGAAGAGATGTTGACGCGACCTGTGATCACTTGCCCATTGACCTTCCGGGTTACGTCGACAGCGCCCTGGTTGGCGCGCGACGTAAAGCCGCCGGCAATGGCAACGGCATTCTGCACCGTCATTCCCGGAACGTAGGCGTATTGGCCGGATTGACCGACTTCGCCCATCACGAAGATCGAGCGATAGCGGTCGACATCGATCGTGACATCAGGGTCCCGCAGGTAGCCCTGTCTCAGCTTCTGCGCGATCTGGCCCGACAACTGCTGCAGCGTCCGTCCACGAGCCGGCACCTGCCCGATGAGCGGGAAGGCGATATAGCCGGCCTGGTCGATCGTATAAGTGTTGGTCATGCTTGGCTGGTCGAACACGGTAATGCGCAGCCGGTCGCCGCTATCAAGCGAATAGGGCTGGATCGTCGCCTGATTGAAAGCCTGGGGGGCAGGCTTGTAGCTATTGCAGCCGCTCACGACCGCAGTCATGGCGGCGAGGCTCAGAGCCATCAAGAACTTGGGCTGTGCGAAAGGCATCGCGTCTGCTCATCGGAAAACGAAATAGGTCTCAGCCGTTATCAATCCGTTAGGGTTAATGGTCGGTAAAAAGCGCCGATTTTTTTGGCTTCGGCCAGTCGACGTGTCGCCGGGATTGCCCGAGCAAGCATTAACCGTTGGGTTACTATAGTCATTTACCCTCGCGGCCACGTTTGTTCTCGGAGTACCAGCATGTCCGGCGTATCGGGTAATCAGGATGTGGACATCGATCTCGGACAATTGGTCCGCGCCGTCTGGGCGCGCCGGCTAAAGGCTTTGGCGATTATTGCGTTGGGGGCAGGGGTCGCCTTCACGGGCGCCAAGATGATCTCCCCCAAATACCGAAGCGAAACGCGCATCCTGATCGAGCCGCGTGCTCCTGCTTTCGCCAATGCGCAGGTGAACGACACCAATGCTGGTCCGTTGCTGGACGAGCTCAACATTGCAAGCCAGGTGCAGCTGCTGCAGTCCGCGGATCTCATCAAGCAGGTCATCAACGGCCAGAAGCTCTACGATTTGCCGGAATTCGACGCTGCCGCGAATGGCTCGGCGCTCACCGACATCCTGGTCGCCCTTCACCTCAAGAAGAATCCATATGAAAATCCCCCCGAAGAGCGCGTGATCGACGCTTTCACCGAGCGGCTGCAAGTCTATCAGGTGCCGGGATCGCGGGTGATCGGCATTACCTTTACATCGAAGGATCCCAAGCTCGCGGCGACAATCCCGAACGCGATGGCGGCGGTCTATCTCGCCACGCAGAGCGGCGCCAAGCTGGACTCGAATTCCGAGGCAACGCGCTGGCTGGAGCCCGAGATCGAAAACCTCCGCCAGAAGGTCAATGACGCCGAGCAGAAGGTGGCGGAATACCGTGCTGAGCACGGACTGCTTCCGACCAACGGCGGCTCGAATTTCGCGACACAGCAATTGAACGACATTTCGGCTGAGCTCACCCGGGTCCGGGGAGATCGCGCAAACGCCGAGGCGCGCGCCCAGTCCGTCCGCAATGCTCTCTCGTCAGGTGAGCCGTCCGACACGCTGCAGGACATCATGTCGTCTCAGTCGATCCAGCGACTGAAGAGCACGGAGTCGGGGCTGCAGTCGCAGATATCCGACCTGCAGACGTCGTTGCTCAACAACCATCCCCGCCTCAAAAGCCTCCGCGCGCAGCTTTCGGATATCAAGGTCCAGATTCGCCAGGAGACGCAGAAGATCCTTGCAAGCATCGAAAACGAAGCGAAGGTCGCTGCTGTTCGCCAAAAGGAACTGGAGCAGCAGGTCGACAGTCTGAAGGCAAACAGCGCCCAGGCCGGCGAGGACGAGGTTGGCCTCAACGCCTTGACGCGTGAAGCGACGGCGCAGCGCCAGCTTCTGGAGACCTATCTCTCTCGCTACCGGGAGGCGGCATCGCGCGCCGACAAGAACTCAAGCCCGGCCGACGCCCGCATCGTGTCGAAGGCCATACAGCCCGTCGATCCCTATTTCCCGAAGGTTCTGCCGATCGTCATCGTTGCGGCCTTCGCAACTTTCATCATGACGTCCATTGTGATCATGCTCGCCGAACTCTTCAGCGGCCGGGCGCTCCGCCCGGTTGGGCTAAGCGAAGAGGAAGAGCGCGAGGATGGGGAACCTCAATCAGCGACCACCGGCTCCGTCAATCGCGTGGGCACACCGAGCCTGTTGGCCACGCCCGCAGACGACGAGCCGGTGGCCGAACAGGCTGAGGACGAGAAAATCGTTGAAACAAACGAATTCTCGATTGCATCCGTCTCGGACTACCTTCGAGGTAGCAGGGCGCCTCTGGCTATCGCCATTTCTCCAACCGGCGACGACGGCTCGGCGGCGACCGTGTCCCTTGTGCGCAAGTTGGCTGAGGATGGCTCGCGGGTCATTCTGGTCGACATGACCGGCTCCGGTCTGCCGACAGACCTCATGGCTGAGGACCGCAAGATGCTCGGCATAACCGATCTGCTCTGCGGCGATGCAGCCTTTGGCGATACGATCCACGGCGACAGCCGCTCCGACGCGCATTTCATTCCGCAGGGCATCAGCGATCCGCGCCGGGCAATGCGCGGTGCCGATCGCCTGTCTCTGCTGCTGGACGCTTTGATCTC